>Ga0123355_10009183_pt1 | contig 15003 bp, 11 predicted proteins | sample TergutEmb28metaG_3_FD_89872 | JGI IMG/M metagenome (GOLD analysis project Ga0123355, IMG submission 89872) | Embiratermes neotenicus P1 segment gut microbial communities from Petit-Saut dam, French Guiana - Emb289 P1 | ecosystem: Host-associated > Arthropoda: Insects > Digestive system > Gut ...
AAAGTGCACAAAACTTTGCAGCTTTATTCACTGTTTATGGTTTTAACTGAAACTTGCAGCAGACGTTACTAGAAAAAATGTTAAGTGTAAAAAATTTTAGTCAAAGTTGAGTTTTTGTTCTTACGGTTTTTTTAAAACAATGTTTTATATTTAAAATGAGACGTGTGTTACAATAACAAGCAAAGCAGTTTCTAATGGATGTGTACTACGAGACCTATTTGTGATACAGAAAAAAATCTAGAAGTCCTTCTTCATATTTGTGGTGAGTAGAACAATTTTTATTAAGACTAACAATTTTCGCAGAATCAAGCGCGCACTTCTCGCATACGTGCGGTGTGGAGGGCTAGCACTAAAACGGTTAAAACTTTGTAATAAAGGAATTAAAATGAACTGCTGATAATCATTCTTTATATACATCCTCCAAAAACAAAATCTATTAATCAACAAACATGTCAACGACTTAAATCCTCTTTATGAATTGGCACAAGACATTACGTTATATAATTAGATACCTACTTCCACTTTCAGTTTACTCCTGACCAGCACACCACACATACACACATACACACACACACACCTAACCAGGATAAGTCCATCAAATCAATCAATATAATATAATTTACCAAATTCCTTATAATGTTACATATTCTTACTATACTCCATATTATTCATTGCAGACCTGAATTACATATGCAGCCACATTTTACCACCAATTAGATTTTAACATAACGACATACTGCTATATTGTATTCCATCAGTTCAATAATTCATAAATTTAGCTGACAAAACGTGTAAGCTCCCTGAGGATGGTGTAAGAACACCGAAACATGTCGGAGTAGTTTCAATATTAATTTTAAACTACTCCTATGTGCATTTGTTTATATACTAATAAACATTAATTAATCCAAATGCACGTTATGAACATAAAAAAATTACTGCTGTCTGTCACCCATGTCACATTTGGATTCCAGTATAAATCTTATATGGTGGGCTGGTGACAAAACAGTACTGAAAACTTAATGTACTATGCACTGAACCATATATTACCAACTACCAGACAGATAAAATGAGGAAACAGAAGGTCAACCCACATACCTCTTGATACGTAGCACCCAAGTCAGTAAGCAGTGTGGTGATGTTACTGTGGTAATCACCTGATGATGGATGTTTAAGCAGATTCAACAACTGCATCTTTAAATGTTTCCTTACAGAACTAACTTGAGACTTGGACAATGTTGGTGGTAGGTTGGCTATACAAAAGAATACAGAAACACTTTTTCTCAACAGGATAAATGAAACTGTACAAGACATCAGACACTAATTATTGGGTATATAACAGTGGTAATGACAGCAACAGGCTCCTTTTGCCAAGAAACCACACTATTGCCAATGCAAATCTAACATCATTGTCAACATTCCACTGATGGACAGCCACACTCTTACAGTTTTACTTTCCGAGAGCATTAATCTATTTGTCACAGCACTGTGATGTACTACAAATACAATTTAATCAACATGTTTACTTTTTCCTTTGATATCAATTACATGTGCACTGTCAGCTCTCATGCCACATTTGTTTCTTATGTCAATGGATATACTACTTCAGCTCATGCTGCCATAAAATCAAGGCTGAGCCAAGGACTTACTAATTTACTACTCTAAAAATAAATCATATTTTGTCTGGAGTGTATGATCAGAATTCAGTTCATTTTGTTGCTCATTCCATGTGAGATAGTTACCAGATATGTGTCTGAAAACAAGTACAGAGTTTTCTTCACGTGTCATTATTCACAGTGCTGCAGTAACTGAAATGAATTAAACACTGAAGACACTAATAGCAGCAGCAGTAACAAAGGTGACATAACTTCTTTATGGCCACAAACAAGGAAAAGAGGAGAAAGGTAATTGTAAACAGTTACCAGTCACCACAGTAACTATCCATAATTTATGCAACACAACAGTATGTCTAGATAAAAATGATGGAAACAGGAAACCTGATAAGAAATCAATTCAGAATCATAATGGCAACAAAATATTGCTCTAGTAAACAGATGTGCACTTTACAGTCTTCCACAGTTAAACCAAAACTTCAAAATTACTGAATACACTTCTTCAGCTGGCTTTTTCTGTTTGTATTTTGACAAAATAATTTTCACTGTTATAAAAATAAATAAAATAAGAAATAAAAACAAGAAAAATAAATAAATAAGTACATTTTTAATCTAAAAATATTTCATGCCAAGTTAAAAAAAGGGTTCGTTTTAGTTCCTGTTGTTATCATTGTCACTTTCACTGTCATTTTCATCATTGCTGTTGTCATCATCATTTCATTCAAGGTTTGTTACTTACTGTGCAGGGTCTCAAGAGCAGCTATCACCTTGCCCATAAACTGTGGTCGCATCTTTGCAATAAGTGTGAGAGAGCCCATGCAAGTCATCAAGTTAACACTGCTGATGTGTGGTGAACCATGGAACTTGATTAGCAGGTCAAACACCATGCTGAAAACAAATTCAACAAAGCCAAAATCTTATTCTGCTGCTCGTTTTTTGACACTAATTAAAACTTTGTTGTTTAAGCTTTATCATACACCCCTTTAAATCTCACTCACACACTCACAGCTGGGACAATTTTCTGTTTAAATCTCCAGTTTTACAGCTGGTCATATCAGAAGCTGTATTTAATAATTTTGTAATCGAAACATTCAAATAAAAAGTAGACTGTTAAGAATGAATCCATTCATTCATGTCAGAAGTTCTGAAACAAATTGCCTGTTCACACACTAAACCCTGTACACATTTTTCTTCTCCCCCTATGTGATAAATGGCCTGCAAATCTCATCTTCCTTGATTTTAGAACTGTAACAATATATTGAGAGGAGTATAAATCATGGAAGTCCTCCTTATGCAATTTTCTCCAGCCTCCTGTCACTTCCTCCCTCTTACACCACCCTCAGCCTACGTTCCTGCCTTAACCCTTCAACACTGGCCTCTAGGCACCATATGGTCTGGAATTCCTCACGTTTCATCAGGCTTTGTGTACCACAATGCATATGTGCATTTTGGGGTACTTCAAAATTTAAAACTTGGCTCTGTCATGGGCAAGAGTTGTAATTTAAACCTCAGTGTCAAGGAAGGGTTAACATCCATAAAAAAACAGGAGGTCTCAGTATTCATGTTTTTAGATTGGAAATGGGAAAACAAAAGATTCTGGATGAGCAGTAGCAAGCATACCCCAGATATAGCCATCCCAATAAAAATATTTCACTTGAATGACACAAATTAAATCACGCCTATGCCCAAAATGTGTGGTGGACCTCATACACTTCAATAAACGTACTTAGCCTCTTCTTCTAGTTTTCGTCTTCGAGCAATCTTCAGTGTTAGAGGGACATCTTCCAGAGAAAAATCATTGTCTCTTCTCATGCTGTCTGCTTCAGGATAAGTCTGTAACAGCACTATGCTTTCCAAGAACTTCACAGAGTGGGTCCGAATACTGAAATGCATGTCAACAAATCCAGCATGACTGATACAAGACACAATTTATCAAAGAACTTAACCATTAAATATAATAAAATCCTAACTGCACTGTCAGCAGCTGACCTTGTCCCCAGGTGAGAATATTCACAATGAACAACAATGTCCAGACAGCCAATAATGCACCTTAGAAACAGCAATGGCAGTGAAGGAAGGACAAGAGGAAAAGAAATGCAGTTGTACAGCTGAGCTCTTATATTCATCAAGATCTGCCACATCTTCTGAACAGGACAAAAACATGGAATCTAGGTTACTTCTCATACTACACGGGACTGAGGGCTACTGTCATACAGAAAAATAATGCAACACCAAGCAGCAAATCGCATCCACCTGAAATACAAAATAATGTATTTACCTTAATATAAGAGAATTCCCCTTCAGAATCTTCAACTTTCAGGAAAATACATACAAAAACATGTTTAACGTGTGCGTGTGCGTGTGCGCGCGTGTGTGTGTGTGTGTGAGAGAGAGAGATTATAAGGCACACCCCCATTTTTTCAGCCAAATGAGGGGAAAAAATCTCATACTTGTGTAAAATAAGGCAAGCCCCAAATTTTTCAGATAAAGTAAGAAGAAAATCCCACCTTACATTGGGGTAAATTCATACAGGCATACTCCCTAATTTATGTTATGCAAGATACAGAACAATTCAAATTTTCTGCAACAGAGAATTCAGTATACATTTGGTCAACTACATATGTATATACAAAGATGTCAACCTGAAATCCCTACTCCAATACAGTGTAACCTGACTGGCCAAAGCATATCTGCCTCACCATCTAAGTTATTACCCAGCAGTATTCTTCTGCCACCTTCAACTCATTGCACTGCAAAAATTCAATGTGCATTTCAAAACTGTCAATGTTTCTATTCTGTACCATTTTATGAAACTATATAAGTCAGAAACTGCATAACTTAAAAATGAGTATGTCAAGAAGGGTCTACACTAACCACATAAAACAGAAGTCCTTTCATACAGTTACCACAGTTACCACACATGACTGTACCGTTCCATATCTTGTAAACGTTGTTAGAATACTGATCAGAATAATGCTATATGCTATGCAACAGCATGGAAAGTATCGGGTGTACTACTGAAAGCATTTGCTTCTTGGCTGACACACAGTCCAGAACCAAACTCGAAGTGTTGTCAAGTTTACTATACAGCTAAGTGAGGTACCTCAGGCAAGACATACATTTAGGAGGAGCCCAGTTCAAATTCTGATTGTCCCAACATCCTTTGGTAATATGATATTCTAGCCTCCAATATGAAATATGTCAAACCACTCATCTTCTTTGGCTAGTTGGCAAAATGTGAAGATGACTGCACTGCACCAAACTGCTCAGAATGGAAACATCTCCTGCGTATGCCATGTGACAAAGCGAAACTTCACTTGAAGGCCAACCTCAAACCCCTTCTCTGTCAGACACTTGTGCTTCACAGCTAAGGTCAAGTTTCATAAGAAAAGGAAACAGGTATATGACATTAACATACTTGTGTATCAGAAATATGTGAATCAGCCTACTGTGACAAGAGACTTAGTTAGGTTTGAACAACAGCATCAGTCCAAAAATTTACATCATAAACAGATGATACCTACCCATCATTATCACTATCAATCATATTTACAATCTGTGCTTTGATGCTGCCCATCATAGCCCATGCTTGTTCCATTTCCTCAGAGATGGCTCGAGCTTTGGCAAGCCAAGCCAATGCCCCTCGATACACCTGCAAGCAAACAACTATGACACTTAATCCATTAAAGATGAAATATGTCCATTTTACATAAGGACTCAGTGCATACTGGTCAGTAAACTCTATCCACCTCAGTTATACAAAATCAGTCTGCTAATGATGTTTTAAGGCAAAAGTTGCTGTTTGTTCAGCAATTCATACAAAACACATAAATCCACTTATAGAGTTTTTGGATGTTAACTAGTGGTAAATAAAGTGACTGCTAGATTTTAAAAGGTTAATCCCAATACACTACTAACTAAAACAAAGTATGCATAAGGTAATATTCACCACTTGCCTGACTTGCTGCCTGAATGACACGTTTCTGAACTTGGACTGAAGGGTCTTGCAACAGCATAGATAGATTGACTACAACTTTTGGTAATATATCAGGATCTTTCTTACTGAAATCAAACATATAATAGAAAATGAACTTCATGAAATCTGAAAAACTGCCACATACATTTATCATTGAACAACCTTTTAAATCAGTGTTGACCATCTAGCAGCCTGTCAGTAACACCAAGTTCACATGAATATACTGCATCTAGTACCTAGATAATTGATAGATTTTACTTGCCTAAGGCAAATACCATGACAACCTTCTCCCATCATAAGAATCAGTAACATTAAATTAGCATGTTTATATATCGTTTACAAAAGATTTATCACTTTCAACAATCATTTATTATTGTGGGTAGTCAGAAATGTTTATAGGACATGTAAAGCACTGTGACTTAGTGATGCTCCATGACAGGCAACTGAGGCTAGTAACAAGACACTCTTGTTTCACGCCAACACGTGACAATACTGTAAGAGTGGATGTTCTAACAGTGATGGTGCTGAAGATTCAAGTCTTCTGGGAAGTCAAACAAACCAAGATGCATACTACTCTGAGTTGCCTACTTGACCCTGAAGATGATTTACCCAACAATACATTAGTCATTTGCTTTTTTGAGAAATATGCTGGTAGAAGCAAAAACATATCACCAGCCAGGGTAAATATTCAACAACCTCAGTACACATGCACCTGTGCCATTTGTAGTGTACATCTTAAGGCTCTAACACTTAACCCTAACACTTAACAAGCATTAATTGAACATTTCTGCAGATACAGTGGTCCAGTGTAACGGCCACGTGTTTGTTCTATCCAACTTCAAAGCAGTGGCTAAAGACATAACCCACAGAAATGTGAAGTGAACGTGTATGACACATTCAGAATGAGCCTGGCTTGCAACCAGATGAACTTAAAAGCTCTGCATGATCATGAAAGTGACTGCATAATCAAGAATGTTGAACTGGAAAGACACGGACATGAATGTGGTCTATTTTACGGTTTTCCTGTAGTGAATGGCCTGCTGACATGCCACAATTCAGGTCTGGAACATCCCATACATAACGCACACTGAAATGATCAATGAATTCCAACACTGCATCTGAATACAATTACTTTATCATGGTGACAGACTTATCAACAAGAAGTTCAATTTCTGGGGCATTCACAATGAAAAGCTGCAAGAAATGCACACATTATCTTCACCATAGCCGTGTGTCCGTATAAATCCATACTGTGAGCTGCATAGAGCTGTCAATGCTGACATATCTCTTAACTCCAATACTGGGGAGATTTACTCAAATTTGTTGAAACACTCCCAAGTTTTGTTAAAATCAAACAATAATGAACCCTTACATGATTGCTTATGTATGCTTCTGACTACTGTATATCTCCAACACAATGATTAAAACTGGACAATAATTATGAATAATTTCCACAAAGAACCACCTCCATTATAAACACAATACATTATATATTTAAGGCAGCAAAATATGCTCAGAACAATGGCCACAAAAAAATGAAACTACATTTTATACTGTATGCTTTCTTCTGGATAATTCCCCGGCATCTGAATTTTATATGCCAACATTTCGGAATGCTCTGTTCCACCTTCATAGGCGGGTAGATATGAAAAATTCTTCATACCTACCCACCCATGAAGACGGAACAGACAAGAGTGTTCCGAAACGTCGACACACAAAATTCAGATGCCTGGGAACTACCCAGAAGAAAGCATACAGCATTCAGACCAAAGTTTGAAATCAAGAATACATTTTATACTTTTGCCACATGTCCCATGATATTCGTGACAATAACCCAAAGGATCTTTTAGCCTACATTACTTTCCTAAGGAAAGTAATGTATGCTTACGAAATTACCATGCTCTGTGTGTGTGCGTGCGTGCCTGGTGTGTGTGTGTGTGTGTGTGTGTGTGTGTCTGTCTGTCTGTTGGTCCTCCATTAAACTGTTGAACGAACAGACTCTCATGAAACTTGGTACGCATAGTTCACCAATCATGGTCATCCCAATGCTGCATTTTTTAATTGCCTGCAATTAGTAACAACCATCAGAAATGGTGGATACCAAACCTGTGAGGCGGAAGAGACACAGTGCCACTTAACACAAAGTCCCAAAATGACACAATAACCCTCCAAACCTTTAGCAAATTTTGTTAAGATATTATTTTTGAAGAATGTACATCAACAGCATGGCAGACAAACACTAATGAACGACACTGCAGCCAGACATGTGAATATAGTAAAGATAAATCACAAACATACCTTCACATAAAAAAATACAGTTTTGAACAAATACACCACGTCATCTCAGATTTTGTAAGACTGCTGTAATAGAAATGGTGTTTTATATCAGATCCTACACATGGACTTGTAGATCCTACAGTCAGTGGCCAAAATCTTAATTTTTAACTGAACTGTTCATCTAATTTCACAAAAGCTTCTTACACTCTTGTGACTCTAAAGACAATGTTATGCTGGGTTAAATTTTGTACATTTTCCCCCAAGTGATGGAGAAAAAGGCTATTCCTGTGCACCCCTCCTGTTTCACACAATTGACAACAAAGCATCAAAAGTTAACATTCGTAAACTGAAAGTCTAGATGCAATAATAGTCACTGTGCCAGAAATGTTACGCTACACCCACATTTTGGAAACTGTATAAGTATCTCCCTAGCTGAAACAGTGACCTATATTATTTGCCTTACCATGCTTCTTCAATGAAGCCCACAATGAATTTCCGTACATCACCAATGCGATCATTTTGGAACCCTAAAACTTCATCTAAGAAGTTATCCAACAAACTGGCATCCTTATTGATTATAATTTCTTGTACCCGACGAAGATAATCAGTTTTACTGTTGTCTGTTGCCAATGATGCCTGATTTAGCCATTCAACAATCTGCAACACATACAAGGTAAAATACAGCATATAATTACCTCAATATTAAGTTTATCCTGTTCTGGAGTGATGATATGGTGGTGAGTTTACTGTCTTATCAGTGTTCCAGAGTTCCATATTGTTCTTTCTTCAAGGCAAAGCAAAAGCCCATGGCCTTCACTGATCTAAGTACACAACTACAACTTACGTGTCACATGCTCACTATCAGGAATGTGATATCTTTCTGGGGCGGCAGGGAGTCAGGCAAAGGGTCTGAATGTTCAAGAAACATGCATGAAAGGCGTGATCCAGACAACCAGTCATGGGGCAGCCATAAATAAATTTAGGTACAATCTGTTGCATAAAGCACAAATTAACCTGTTTTGTGCAAATTAAGTATGTCTGACAGCGTTACAAATATGTATATATGACAACAAACTGTAACTTCAACTTTCAACAAATTTATCAGAATTTATACCCTGGATGACAAACAGTGAAACTGTCACACTCTGTGCTTACAATTTGTCCACGATCCAAAAAAGGGGGGTTGAAGGCAAGGCATTCTGACTGACGAACTACAGGCTTGACTTGGGATGGTCACTTCAACTTGAAGGGGAAGATGGGGGTCTTAAAAACATCATCAATATTAAGTCCACTTCTACACGATGCAATTACCCATGAAGAGACTCAACATTACCATCAAACTACTATGAAAGTCTGAAATCATCTAATTATACTTCAATGCTTATTGCAATCTGCTCCTGTAATGGTATATAGCTACGTTTCACAAAAACAAATTCCTAAGATGTATTACATTTTGCTGGACTGACTACAAGTGTACCAAATTCTGGCACTTAACTTTTCTTAAACAATTAGGAATGTGAACAACCAATTGAGTTTCAAATAATTCATTCTCCACCAAACAACTGATTACTTCAACAAAGAAATAATTTCCCATCTTAGTTTGTAAACCGACAGCCTAGTCAGTACAATGACTGGGTTATGAGTTGGATAAACCAGAGTTTAAACTGTGGAACAGACATGACTCTTCTCTCCTACATACTGTTCAGACTCACACATGGGCTCATCCAGCCTCATATTCAGTTGGTACCAGAGATTTTTTCTAGGGGCAAAGCAGCTGGGGTGTGCAGGTAACCACTCACATCCATCTAGCCCTGAGGTTAGGAATAAATGAAGCTATACCTTGGCTCCCACTATATGCCACAATGGCATGAACAGGGAAAACTTTTTCATATATAAACTAATAAAACCACAAAAAATACAGTGATGCTATTAGGAGTAGTTTTAGACTGCCAAAGGCATGTGCTGAAAAAATATATATGTACCTCTAGCCAGAAACATAAATGAACTATTAGTCTTTGATCAGTAATACAGACCAAGAAGTAAACAATACATAGTTCAGAACTATAGTAATTGCATGGCTCCTCTTAATCTTTAAATGACTGGGTTGGTATTTAAATTTTAGCACACAGGTTATGAAAAATGTATTATTTGAACAGAAAGATAAAATTACAATTTATACTGTATTTTGTGGAAAATAAATCAGAGACAAGAAGAACGTCTCAAAAACACAGTAAATTTTCTTGTTGCCTAAATATATAAAATGAATTTCTGGGGTGCTTTTTTACCTGCATTCACATCCACAAACATGGGCTGCTGGAAGGCTAATTAAGTCAGACGGCATGGTGCAAAGTGCATTACAAAATTATCGGCCTTCAGTTCATTGTTGGTAGGTAATTTACCGGCCTTGAGAAACCTGTTATGCTTATTAAAATGTTATTTTCCACTTAAATTTCCACATATGTTGTGCTTACAGTGCCAATATTAGATTTATGAATTTTTTTTCATAGGTTATAGCAGACGTAAGTCATTTTTCTCACTATGAAATTCCAAAACTAGTGTCACATACCACATTATATGTGGTCCTCACAATGGTCCTTGGAAGCAGCAGACTTGCATGGCTAACAGAAGCAGTATTCAAGGAGAAGGCTACCAGGCAGAGGCCTGCTAACACTGAGGTAAGTTTTGCAAATGATGCTCTTGGAATACAGGGTGAACTGCCATTATATCTAGCCTTCCCTCTACCAAGAGTTCTATGGTAGTGACATAAATTTTCTACTTACTCTTGAAATGACTATGAGCAAGGATATATAAAATAAATTGTTATGGTAGTTGTCTAAGAAGACAATTTAAAACTGTATCTGGGCTTGGTGCTGGAAAAGATGTATAATAGGGTTACCTCACAGGGCTCCTGAGTCTTCTCTTTGTTTGGTGGAGGGCTAGGATAAATGTTTCTATGCTGCTGCAGAGATACAGCTAAGTAGCCTCGAAGGCTGAGAATGGGCCCATTGAGGAACTATTTACAGGTATTAGCTTCTCAATGACTCTGCTCCATATATTTGCTAAACCCTGGACTACACACTGACAAATCTTCCAGTGATGAGACACCAGGAACTTTAATTCAGAAATGCATTTGCTTATTTACAGTTAATTTAACATGGCTGTTAGACACAGGAAATAATAAGCTGAAAATATGGATGAAACAGAATTGTATTAATATTTTTGTTTCATGCCGAAGGATCTGATCCAGTGACAAGATGTTCAAGTAAGCGGTTGTGGCCCAATTTATGGTGCCACCCCGGGTTAGCCTTGAGGGAATGGGGCAAACAGCCATGAACCTCAAGTGAGGATAGTCGGTGTCCTCTCCCCGAATGAAATACAGCAATCGAGAATAGAAGTCGGAGGCGTTACTGTCCGAGCCATCTTCCTCGGTTTTGTAAAAGAAACGAGTATTGAGAAGACTGATACATTCCTACAAGTCACTTCCGACATACAGCTTGCAACCGACGTACAACTAACCTTATTATTATCATCCTCCACGAAGAACTGTACTGCAGTGCTTCGTCGGGAATCCATATCTAAACTAGTCACTTTAAAATCCGATTTCCTTTCAAAAGAGGTTAGGAAATGCCAGCATAAAGAGTGGGTGATTTCCCTGCACGCATATTAAGACTATTAACCATCTTTCTTAACGTTGAACTTATATTTTCACAAATACGTTACAGATGCTTTCAACAGAAATAAATATTTCTTTTAACTGTTTCGACTTCCCATGACACCTGCACGCTTCAAACCACGCAAGACGCACTCCACGGATCATAAACATTTGTGTTTCAGTCGAAAGCCGAGTCTCTCATTCATATCACAGATCAACGTATAGCATCACAAGCCTATTAGTATGATTTGAGGTACGAGCGTATTAGGCTCTAATCGTATTACGTTCCGTGTTTCATGGGCTATTTTACCGCAGCATAAGCGACATTTTTATTTCTATAAAACAAACTTCATATTTTCATGTAGGCTTCGTAACAAAACAATTCTCGGCCGCAGTGTAGATTACGTCCGCACGGAGACCTTATCCAGACAAGCTTTAGCGCATGGGCGTCTAACCTTATGGAAAAGTGCCAAACACGTTATTCTGCGCTGGTTTGCAGGCCACAAAAGGAAAAAATAACAATAAGTGATATAACCAACCGCCTCAATTATTGTGTAATTTTTACAGTGAGTGCATAATGTACGAACGTTGTGGCGGGGCGCTGCCGATTGCAGGTTGATGCTGTCAGATTTACTGTGATATGAGTGCTACATTAGCAGTTGGGTAGGCTGAATTCATATAATTAACTGAGTAAAAGCGGAGAAAATAATACTCTATTTTCACTTTTACGGAAACGAAGGCTACTCTAAACATTTCTTGGCCATCTACCACGAATTATCTACACCATGGATTATCGCTGGATCTGCACTGTACTTTATGAACACACTATGCATCTCATGTTAAGTATTCAGAGGTAAATGTCGTCTGCTTGGCGCATGGTCATGGAATGTGCTTTTGTTTTGACTTTGTAATTTAAGCGGAAATGTTGTACGAATGTGTGATCACCTAATTTATGTGATTCCACGATAATTGACGGCTGAAATGTTTTGAGATAATTATTTAATTAAAATGTATGGGCCAGTAACATCAGATCTTGCGTCAGTTGCGGAGTCAGCGGTCGGCGGGGATGTAGAGAAGGATGATAAACCGAAGGTAAAACAAACGTTAGAATCCTTATTGTGATACTCATTTGCACTAATTTATAGTAGAATTGTCTTCGAAAATGAGGTTAGGAGTAATCAGACTCCACCAGATTTCATCATAATGCTTTTCCATCCTGATTCTGGCGATGTTTACAGTTGACTGTTGTAAGCAGTGGTCTGCAGAGGCCGTCTTAACCAAGCGTATATGTGATCAGCACAATAAATCCTGAAGTCTGATTGAGAAGAAAAGTACTTTTGAAGACATCCTTTCTTCTCAAATGAGAGACTTTTTCAGAATGCTTAGAGATTTCCCTTTTTTGTGTTTCATTTCATAGAATACCACTTCTAATCCTGCAACACCTGGAAAACAGACGTTGTGTGGTTGGCTGAATAAGAATTTCAAGATAGAAATGACAGATGGACGAGTTCTTATAGGAGTCTTTCTTTGTACTGATAGGGATGGAAATGTCATCCTTGGGTCTTGTAGTGAATATTTAAAGCCAGAAGGTAAGATGCCACCAAAACTGTAGATACTCTGTTCTTGATATGTATGTACTTGAAAGTATTTTTCTGGGGTGCATTACAATTAAGAATGTAAGACATACTTATAGATTTTGTACAATTTTCATGCGTCATTATTGTAACTTTTCATTACATTTAATTATGTTGTGATAAATCATTGTTATACTGCAGAGAATAATTTGGAAAACCAGTGGACAAGAAACCAAATGTGAATATTACATTCACAGTTCAGCAGTTTGGAACACAAACTCTTTGAGATTGGAGGTGTTCGTGATAATGAACTACCATCTTCTGGGATGTGAGGCTATGTGGTTTAGTAGATAGTTACCTGTGCTGTGGAGATACCTGCTGTCTTCATCCTTAAGGTAGAAGCTGGAGGCAGTTGATTCATCAGAAACATTGGTACATATCTGCCAAACTATGTAGTATACTCCAGAAGACATGAGTCTTCACATAAACTTTGCTGTCATTCTTTATTTCATTTTCAATTTAATTTAATGTAGGAAGCAAAGAAGTACTTCATGCATAAAAAATACAAGATACCTTATATGAATTTTACAAACTCTTAATCTAGCATAAAGATCTCAGGCCATTTACTAGCAAGGATGAGTAGGCATTAAATTCTGCAACTGTTATATTCATAGTAGACTTATGGAATTGTTTAAATTTGTTTTCGTCCTGTTTGAAATACTTTCAGAATATTTTGAAATTATATAAATTAATGTAGCTACATAAAAGTTTCATGTTTTTTTAATGGTCTCCTTGCAAAGTTTTATACTGCTTTTATATAAACTTTATACAGGATAGTAAATTGTTTGAATTTATAATCATATAACCTGCATCTGATCAGGTTGATTTTTAAATTTTAGCACATGGTTTTGTGAGAAATATATTATTTGAACAGAAAAAAAAAAATAATGAAATGAATGGCATTTTGTGGAAAATAAAACAGAGATCATGCAGCTTGTCTTAAAAATACAGTAAATTTCCTTGTTCCCCGGATATATGAAATTTTTTTTTTTTTATGCGTATTTGCATATGCAAGCACAAGTCTTTTAAGGAGATACAGTTGTCCAGAACTGTCTGATGTCATTTCTGCATTTTGAGATGCATATTTCATGCATGATACATGTTAGTGGAAACAAAGTATTATGTGTGATAAAAAGTCACAATAAATATGTGTGTATGGAGGGGAGAGAGAAAGGCTGTCCCTGGAAATTTTACAGCATGCACATAATCAGCAGTTTTGTTGTTAGGGGTGTGGCATGTTCATTTATTTTAAGTGTTCTGGCATGCACTGGTGTCATCATTGGTAGGGTGAATGAGGCACAAGAAAGATGATGTGGCCCTATTGTAGGCCTTATGTTAGAAGTAAGGGTGTGAGGTGTGCAGTGTGGTGTATTATGTGGAAAGGGTCATGAGCTTAGAAAAACATCACCTCACAGTGTGGATTAACAGAGAAAATGAAAATTACATATCCTCAGAAATGTTGTATAAAACTAATAGTTTCTTAAACAAATTATCTTCATTCCAGATAATGGTGTCATTGAAGAGCCACGTGTGTTGGGCCTTGTTATGGTTCCAGGGAGACATATTGTTTCTATACACTTAGATGATAATACAAACTGTAATAGAGAAACCATGTAATGTAGTTATAAATACAATGATATTAATGTTTTGACAATTTATGTACTCTGTTTTGCATGACAAATAAATTGTTTCCAAAAATGGCAGCATTTATTGTAATTGTTCTGTGAAGAGAGTTGTGGGAGCACCCACATAGCAACCTTCCAATCCACCGCTAAACATCACAGCACGTAGTCAGGTCGGAGCACCCACACAACCACTTTCCAAGACGCCGTTTTACATCACAGTAAGGCTACC
>Ga0123355_10009184_pt1 | contig 15002 bp, 6 predicted proteins | sample TergutEmb28metaG_3_FD_89872 | JGI IMG/M metagenome (GOLD analysis project Ga0123355, IMG submission 89872) | Embiratermes neotenicus P1 segment gut microbial communities from Petit-Saut dam, French Guiana - Emb289 P1 | ecosystem: Host-associated > Arthropoda: Insects > Digestive system > Gut ...
AGAGCTCTCCCGACATGGACATCACGCGTCTCTCTACCTTCTCGAAATATCCTTCTTAATATAAATAGTAAGTTGAATTAATATAATAACCTATATTTTCTGCACGGAAATTGAAGTAAGCTAGGTGCCTGCCCTTCAGTCAATAACTACTACACCTTCTCAAATTTTAGACACAGTTAATGATAACATTTTCTAGTGTTGTGTGAAGTCCTTCTTTAAAACTTTTGTTTAGATTCTTGCACAAAATATTTAAATTGTTGCAAATTAATATTTAAAGAAGCGAAAAAAATAACCAAGTAATCTGCTTTTATCTAAGAAAAGCCACGAAAATTTGCGCTACAAAGTGTGCCTTTCCGGGTGGCCGTTTGCTTATTATGTGCTAATGCACCGACCTTTACACACACGTAAAAGCCTAAGAGTAAAATTATAGCCATTAGCATCTAAGAGAAGGCGGATGTCATGTGAAGTGTAAGTTGTGTATCTTACAACTGTGACATACACGTGGAACTGGAGCTATGCGGGATTTGTACTGTCAGTGTGTATCCCATACATCTTGCAGGACTGGATACAGGATGATGGAGTGAGTGCCAGTGGTCAGAGCTCTCTCACTGACGTGCGAGTTTAGAATAGCCGATGATTGATGATGAGGCAGCAGTAAACTGCCAATCCATGAAGAAAACAAGCGAAACATTGAAAACCGAACAAGGAAAGGTTCGAACACCGCGGCTTATATTATAAAAACCGAAGATCGCTGGTATAGTCATTAAGACAAAACACAGTTTTTATACTGATATACATTATGAGCTTTTTTCTTACGAGAAGGTAAGGATTTTTAGGAACTTTGTGTTTTCAGAGAATATTTAGACCTAAGCAATAGGCAACAAAGATAAAAATATCACAACTTGGATCTTTCTGATTTGTACTGTTAATCTAATGTTGTTATGTGGATAAAATTTAGAAAATCTGAAAGGTTAATATTTAATATACTTTCGAAAATTGACATATAAAGACCAACAACAATTTGTTTATAGAAAATGTAATGGCAAAGTCAATTTAAAAATCTTGGAAGATACTTTTTGAAAGGGGTTTATAGAAATATCTTACACGTGTGTAAGTGTCTCAGAACAGAATTAAAAGGCGTACGTCTTGAACATGCTGGTGAAGAAAGGTTAAAAAAATAATAAAATGTATATATCGCCTGAATACGAGTACCTTAAAGGCTTCTGGCAGTAAAACTTTAACTGAGGTGCTTCAGTACATATTCCATGCAATTAACGGAAACAAGTCGCACGTACTGGCATTTAGGCTGTTGTCTGGAAGTAGAAACGCAAACTTGCTACTTTTAGAATAAGCTGTACGTATTCAGAACTTGCGTCCGAAAATTTAATAACTTTTCATTTCTCTCCCAAAATTATATTTCGAGTTCTTTGTTAATAAACGTGTGTACAAGTGGTTTAATATTTTGAATAAAACGGAATATTCAACTGCTTGCCTCATTATAGAAAGGGACCCTCGGATGGTAAAGGCGGCTGTATTTAGCTTGTTATTTCCATTCAGTAATTGTCTTACTTCTCTGATTTGTTGAAGGTCCTGTGTACGTTTTCTTCTAAATCCTTAAAATTTTAAGAACTGGAAGCCCAAGTTTTATTGACTTCGAAGGGACAAAAAATACAGTGCCATCTGGTAACTTGGTGCAAAACACATCCTTTGTTGAAGATTTTTCAGAGCGATGTAACAGCCGATGATATCAGATTTTTTAATGTGCTTGTGATTCACTGAGTCCAAAGAACTGATGTTCTTATCAGATGCCATATCGTCACTTCGGAACACTCTTCCGACAGTTCCGACAGATATGAATACTAGGGAAGTCTTCTGGGGTTAAAGATGACCTGTGATTAGGGCTGACGACTTTGCCGAATCCATGTGCTAATTTTCTACAAATTCTGGGTGCCGCGACCTCCTGGATTGCCGACAGCTTGTCCATGCCTGTACTGGTATAGCTGTTCCTTTACTTCATCAGCTGATGTCAAATAAAATGGAGGAACGGAAATTAAGCAGTGGTAAGCGTCTGCAATGAGCAGATCTGAGCTTTCTTGTAATTGTCTCCCAGTATTCGAATGGCGAAAATGCGGAAGAGCAATCGGACGTAGGTAGGAACAAGGAATTGTAGAGGATCTTGCATTATTTTCCCAACGGCACTAGCTTAACCTACCATCAGTTCTGCCAAATTGCTACCCTTTGTGACGTCTTGCACATTGGTTATGTCTCTCCTTTGAATACGAGGGACAACGAATCCCAGGCAGTAGCGTCCTTACTGAAAAACATGTTTTCTCTCAGCTACATTAAAACTTCTCTCCTTTTTACAGGGCTGTTCAGTTTAGTTAACCACACACTGGTTCTCATCCCGAAACAGGTAGTATATATAATATATTAATAAACATGTATATACAATATAACGTATTCGCATCCTTAAAAATGTATTCCCACCGTCGGGAATGGTACCTGTTTTATTCGTCAAATAAGCGCGTCTTCTAGTGGTTGGGTTTGTGTGAGATTTGATATTGGGAGATGTTACGAAACTTTGTCTAGATAATCCACATTTGTGTGAAAGTGTACAAAAATATTGGGAAATTGGCATGAAACTCTAGGTACTTTTCGTTGTTTCCGGTGTTATATATTCACAATGAAAACATCGTTGTACATCATTATATTTTTGTATTGTTGACAGTGACATATAGCTTAACAATATACATGTACACATTCTTGCTTTTCCATTGCAAAAATATTTATGAAAAAGCGCCACAATTTTACGTTTTACGTACAATGGCTGTCTTTTTATTACAGTCCACTTTTGTAACATATTTTAATTAGCTCTTGTAAAGACGTCATTCATTAATTCAAGATCCCGATTTCCTAACAACTGAACATAGAAACGGAATGATACTTCATCTTATAGTGTATGTCTCATACTACACATCTTGTGTTTATCGAGGCTTTTGAGATGTCCTTTGAATACGTAAACATGCTTTCATTTCTTCCACTCTCGACATTCCCTTACCACAAATTCTTTATTTTTTTTTCTGCCTGAGCGTTTTCCACGTGTTTCCCCTGGGCACGCCCTGCTAACAGCTGAAACACTTGTGCTATCCTGAAACATTACATCTTCCTTTTCGACTGAGATGAACGGATGGATAAGCCGTGTCATTTCAAATTTTGATGTTTTGCTGACCCTGCGTCTCAGTATAATCTTAGTAACTGACCAACTTAATGCACAAATTATTGTTTTATAATAAGTTCCTTATATTCCTCTACACGTTTCGAGCACTATTGTACTCATCATCAGGAGGTCAAATTTGTATTATACAGCATCTCGTATAATCACACTCTGTAGGTGGCCGTCCGATGCACCTGTGTATTGGACGGCCACCTACAGAGTGTGACGATACCAGACGCTGTATAATACATCTTTGACCTCCTGATGATGAGCACAATAGTGCTCGAAACATGCAGAGGAATATAACAAACTTATTATAAAACAATAATTTGTGCATTAAGTTGGTCAGTTACTAAGATTGTGTCATTTAATTTTATGATTTTGTTTCCTCGCAGCAGTGTATAATAATAATAATAATAATAAATTCCACTTGCATTTTTAATAATACTGTATTTTACCCTTACAGAGACACAGTAGCAAGAATGCAAATACATATTTTGCCAGAATGCGCTATTTTCCCCAAGCTGTTTCTTCGATTTTACGTATTTGTTTGGTTTTGACTTTTTAGTACACTGCAGACTGAGAATTATTGAAATGCTGACTTAAAAGGCATTGAAATTTTAACAACAAATTGTGGCGCCCCTCAAGTCTATTGCTGCCGTCCTTCGCCCACATTTGTAAATAATAAAACTATAGCTGCCTATAAAGAACATTCATAGCGACAGACTGAAAAATATCTCCCTTTACCTAGAAAGAAAAGAAAGTTACACTGTATATTTTGCACTGCTGGGATCCATGTGTTATTTCTCCTGATAACTGCATGATTTTCTTCCAGTCCGTAAACGTTTCACACATTAACTCTGAGCTTGAATAAGGTGTTTATGTTTTTTAGAAATCTTTTGATTGTGTATTTTTTAAATGTACGTATGAGCATTTTTAGGTAACTGATGAACTCTGACCTTGTGATAGTGGCTAAGGGAGAAATGGTGCTAGTGGGCATGAATGGTAGATAAAATGAAATTGAAATACGCTCTAAAATGAAAATTAATGTGGGGAAAAACAAAGGCAATGAGAATCTCAAGGAATCCACTCTCATTACAGATCATGATATATCCAAAACCGGAGAATGTGCAACATTTCAACTATTTTGGTAGCGTTATAACAATTTATGCAAGAAATGCGTGCGAAATTAAATCTAGGATTGCCGATTGCCGATTGCCATGGTAAAAACCACATTCAACAAGAAGGCTCATTTCACCAGCATATTGGACTTAAATTTAAGGAACAATCTAGTAGATTGCTACATGTGGAGTGTAGCTTTGTGTGGTGCTAAACTTGGACACATCAGAAAGTAGATCAGAAATACCCGAAATACTTTTAAATGTGGTCCTGGAGAAGGATGGAGAAAATCAGCTGGACCATCTTGTGAGGAATTAAAAGTAATTGCTTTAAGTCAAGGAGGAGTGGAATATCCTACTTACAATAAAAAGGAAGGCTAACCGGATTGGTCACATCTTCTGTAGGAGCTGCCGTCTAAAACATGTTATTGAAGGAAAGGTAGAGGGAAGTACTGAAGTGAGAGGAAGACGAGAAAGAAGACGTAAGCAGATGCTGTATGACCTAAAGGAAAAGTAAGGATACTGGAAATTGAAAGCGGAAGCACTCTATCACGATTTCCAGAGAAGTCGCTTTGGAACACGCTGTGCACCTGTCGTAAGACAGACTAATTTTGAATGACGAAATTTAATGCCATATTTTTAGTGAGGTAAAACTATACTGGCCCGACCTGAAGAGGATTACATTTTCTGGCAATATACGAATACGAACTCGACCTATCAGTCTTATATGTGACCTATATGTGACCTATATGTGAACTATATCCATTTAGTTTCTCTGAACAAAATGTGAATAAATCCGCCTATAATCTCCCTCAACATTTTGTAACATTAAAATCCGCTCAGTTGTCAAGAAATTACTCATTTTTTATGAAACCCGGAGATTTATTATTGAAAAAAAGTCTTCTACTGGAGCAAGTTGAACCAAACCTGGATCTTCGTACAGAGTTTATTTAAGGTGTGCTTTAGTATTATCCCTCAATCCAAATCTAGTTTTCCGAACTAGTCTCTTCACTTCCGGCTTTCCGACTAAAGTGCGTTTTTGCATGTCCTTCCTTATCCTTTGTCGGCTTTCATTTCACTGATATTCGTTGTATATTTCATCATAGAAAAGGGATGAATTACATTATAAGAACAGCCATCAGCGTTATGCTGCATGGGCAGAAGAATGTTAGCCGTTGTATTTTTATCTAACATACAACTCTGTACAGACCTGGAGAGGCCATGAATTTTACAAGATATTAATGCTCCCAGAATTTCTGGCATTCGGTACATTTAAGCGTGTAAGGTTGTAAGCCCTAAGCACCGTCCGCCTTTACCCCTCAGGAAGTACTCCTGGTACTTATTTCTATTATAGTCTGAGTCGACCTCATGGCCTGAGTGCGGCCGAAAGGATTAAGTCAACGAAAAATTACAATGACCTCATCGGGCATCAAACCCACGACCTTACGGCTTGTAACGTAGTGAAACAGTAAGGTGGCTAGTGCTTAATTAAGAACTGCGCCTAGAACAACATATATGGAAGTCAAAGTATAGCTCCGATCTTTAGATGTCGGTACTTCGTGAAGATAATATTTCTCCTCAACCGAGAATTGAAACCTGTTTCTCCTGTCAAGCTCCTATCTTAACCATTATACCGACTGAGAACTCTGCTCATACAGTGAACCAATATGGACGAAATTCAAATTCGCACAAGCGAAATGTGACAGTTTGGGTTGTATTAGGACGCATTGTTTTGAAGAAGAGGCTTGGACACAAACCACTTTAGGTGGCTTTCGGAAATAACACTTGGGCAACATACTTAAGGTCTAGGATAGACTTTTCAAGATTCTAATGATAAAGGTAATATTACAGACACTGGTGACTCGATAAAATGCTGTGTACTTCATATTATGCAGGCGAAAATATTGTGGTGTTATATGCAAACAAGGGACGTGAAGAATGAGAGGAAACTTGGGTAGGGTTTGGACGCGGGTTGAAGCTGTCAAGACAGGAACGCGAGGATCAAAAAGGGGCTCAAAGTGTGGACAAGTTTCAGTCTCTTGATCCGCACTCTTCTTGGTAAAGGAGAGAAAATGAAGAGCAGAGGTTTCTCGGCAAAACTTTGTTTGGCAGTGGAAAGACGTTCTTCGTCTACTCAATTCGATTCAATTCACTTTTAGCTTCTTCCATGGCAAATTTCATCAATGAAAGGAAAGTTCTCGCTTCGGCTAACTAGAAAAGAAAAAGAAGAGGTAAGACATAGTGGTAATGCACAAGCATAAAGTTTTCGGAGTTTCTGTTTTTTTAACATTGTTTGTCCATCTCCACAATTCGAAATTCAAATCACACAACCTACCCACAAATGCACCGAATATTCTGTTAGCTTAAGTAAATCTTATGTCTCATTATTGAAGTTTTATAAAGGAAATCCCTTTCAGAAATTTCTTAAAGAGGTTCAAAAATTTTCCATCAAATTGGCGGTACTGTAACGTAATATATGACAGTGATTCAATTCCCAATACGCCTTCTGCTTTCTTGTCCCTTTACAAATTTAATGTACAAATATTTTAACTGGAAACTTTATAAGAGTTTGAAATGCACTATATTTTTTAACAGACCGGGGAATACTTTAATCCAGTTTTCTTTCATTTTTATGTTGAGCATCTCAGTTGAGTGACAAATTGACACATTTTACAGTAAAATGACGGAAATACAATACGAGACATAGACTCAATAGGCTAATAATATGGATGTGTCAGTGACCAATACATGTAACAGTACGAACTGAATAATATTTGGACGTCGCATATTTTAACAATTTTTTTTAAAGATAGAAACAATTTTAGAGTATTCGTCTCTCGTATTAGGAAGATTACAGTTTTAGACTCGAAAACTGGCTGGTTTTCCGCAATGCCCCAGGAGAATGCCGGCAGTTAACCTCAAATCAGACGACGGCCAATTCCGCAGACTTCCTTTCCAATTCACTTTGATCGTAATAGTCCACGATGTACAGTCGATATCTGACATTCTCACTAAACAAACCGTAAACAAATTTAAAAAATTCGATTTACTTTCGGAAACGTTTTTTATTTCATATTAACTCAAGAATGTAAATGTTTTTAAATGTGCAGGATGCCTTGAGAAACGCGTTTACTCTTTGTAAGATTTGATGTTCTCACAAATCTGTTGAGAAAGATTCACGTCTTATGGGGAGTCATGCTGTGCCGACGGGTAAACAGAACTGTTCTTTGGTGTCTTGAGCCAGAAGATGAAATCAATACGCTAGGCCGTAACGTCTATAACTGTTTATTAGTTTACATGGCGTCACATCTCAGAAGACCTCAATCTACACATTTATTCTCTTTTATACAAAAATTAAATACACAATTGTTAATGTTGCAATTAAAACCATATTACAGTGCTTTAAATCAATAGACACGTATGATTCAATTTATGGTATTACACGTCGAAGTAGCTTGACAAATTAAATGAGCCTATATGAAGTTAAAAAAACTGATGTAGAGAATTTATATTATAAGTTGGAGTTGAATGTTATCCGTTGAATCAAATAATTTACAAAGCATGGTATTCAAACAAATAATGAATCCATAAATTGCACAGTGATTACACCAACTCATGCTGGCAAACTTATGATTTGACTCCGGAATCTTCTGAGCACCTTATCTCCTTGAGTCGGAAAGTTCTAGTTTCGAATCTCGGCCTGGTTACCGCTAGTCCTAACTGAAGTTTCCCGTAGTCTTGCTGAGCCTCTTCAAAGGAATGCTTATGTCATGATTCTGTTCCTCTAAATCATTATGTATTCAGTATTTTCTGTCAATTTCTGTCATCCCTTGCCATGTCTGCATTCCGAAAAACCATTGCTCACTAACCTAAGAATAATTTTATTATCACTTACTTCATCACTCTTTCTCTTTTAGACTAGATCTTCCCATAAACCTGTTCACCATTCATTATCTTGTTTTATTAATTATCGCTATATTTGTTATTCATAGCTATCTCGTATTCGACAAGCTTTATTTCAAATTCTGCTCGTTGGCCGGCTATCCCCACTGAAATACCCAGAGTTTTTTCTCAAGCCATCCTACAAAATTCTGATTTTACACCGTAAGTAGGCAAAGACCGCCTCTTTCCAAACCGCATCTCATCAAGCGCTACGCAAACTTTCCATGTGACAGTGTGTTGTTGAATAATTAAAGAAGCAAGCGCCGCCCACGGGATTTCACGTTTTCACTGTGGTGGCTACGAGGATTACTGTCACTTGGGATGTAACACTATGTTTTCTGGTATATGTGTACGTGCTGCCTCTACCGTGAGTGTTATTAGTACAATGGAAGCAGTAGGTTCTTCTGTTCCGTCGGTACACGTCCCACAGCACAGCAGTTTTGTTGAACTTCTAAGGCGCGTTCGCACATTTGCGAAAAGCGACCATTAGCTCCGTCATGTCTGTCTGTCTCTCTCTCCGTCCGATCACACGACTCGGCATCCAGTGGATGGATTGTCATGAAATTTGATATTTGAATGTTTTTCAAAATCAGTCGAGAAGATTCAAGTTTCATTAAAATCTGACACTTTACATGCAGACCAATATACGTTTTTGCACATATCTCTCTCAGTTCTTCTTACAAAGGTAAATACTCCTGAAAAAAATTGTAGAAAATCAAAACACATATTGCGTGTTCAAAACTTTCTTTTCGAAAAACGTGTCGCTTATGAGATTAAGTGGAAATATACTGTAGTGCCAGGCAGGCCACACATGACAACATGGCACATGTGCATGGCATGCTGGATACCTAACGCTACTAACACTCTCAGATTATGCAAAGCTTATTGCTTTTCTACCGCAACAATGCTTACACGAACGCACCACCAAGTTGCGTTATGTTATTTCCTGTTTTTAAATAAACATAAATTTACTTAATATTTTCATTCTTCATTCTCTTAGAGCTTCAATCTGTATTTTGAAACTTCTCATTGTTATCTCTTTCATTTGTAAATATTTCTGTCTTCTCTGAATGTTCAAGCTACATTTCAATTTCTTTTGCCTATTTTCTTTCCTACAAAAGTATTTACAAAGTGATGTAAATAGACATAACAGCCTTCAGTCTATTTGTCTATTCTGAAAATGCTTACGCTTGATATAGTTTACCTGTAATAATATATTTTACTTATATTCACATTGTTTACAATTAAGAAACATGTGATTTGCTATGTCAGTTTTACCCACATTTTGATTCACTTAATAAAGTTACATCGCAAGTCGCAAAATATAGTTCGTCTGTCCTCAATTACATGAAAAGTATCTCGTGAGGATGATTTCAATTTTCTTATTAATTGCGCTCGTTAAATATTATCTTCCACATAACAATATGCATAAATACACCACGTGTTTAAAGTTCCGGCGTCCGGTGCCTAAAACCGCTCTTGTAAAGAAGAAAAAGTTTGTTTATTTCTACAGGATGAATTTATCTTCCAGACAATTTAATATTATTCTTGTTTCTTTATTATTGTGGCCTTTAAATGGGACTTCATCGCCTAAATGTCTTCCGTCTTGTTTACATCAACACTTACTCTTTTAAGACAAGCTGTATAGAGATCGAATGTGTCCCTCTTTTTTTTAAGTCACATTCTTAAAGTCTTGAAAAGGAAAGATAAGTCCTTTCTTGTGGTTTACGATATTGAAGGCCCATTTATTGAGATCTGAGGTACTGAGGACGGCGTTGCTGAGTGTTCGAGTGTTGTGGGATTTCATGACGCGTGGACTGGTAAGTAGTTAAATGACGTTAAAGAATCATGGTGTCTACATATTTGGTACAGCCGACTGCGTGACGCTAGGATGATCACACCACTCTCCTTAGAAATGTGGATATCGAAGAATCGACACAGTCTAACATCGTAGCAGACTTGAATCTTCATATTTTGTTCATCTCGAGTAGGCAGCTAATAGAGATGCGTGCTAGTTGAATTACTGCGGCCCTTTCCTGTGCATTCAGGCCTTATTATATTTGCGTTATAAAAGTGAGTTCTTGTTATTCCAATCCAGGCATTAAGCGATGCATACGTAACAATGAAGCAGAAGGAACAACAGAAATGTCACGTGACTCGTAAAACCCCCGTCATCATTGCTAATTACCAATTACAAGCTCTGTCCCGAGACATACTATATTTGGTACGCAGCTCGCCTGCCTGCATGATAGTTCTGTACGTTGAAATTAATAGTAATGGTGTTTTGTGGTACGGACTCTAACACTATGCACAGTACTTTGATTTTATAATACCACAGAATAAGGGGAATTCCCTTAATTGTACTTCGAACACTTTTGTTATTAAGTAATGTGAGCGCCGGTCTGCAAAGGAATTAATTCCATCTCAAATGTACCGTACAAACCGAGTTACGATATAAAAGTTGAAACCAGTAGTATATTTACCATTTCAGCGCTAGCTAACAAATGGAATAGAGCTCCTATTGACACACTAATAGCTGCTTGGCAAATCAAGATATTTCTCTATTTATAGAACCCGAATATTCGATACCGTTCGCATAACCCCCATCCATAACCTGGCATACTCTTTATTAGCATACTTTTTAATATTGTCGTTTTCCTGTACGCGTAGCTCGCACAAGCAGTCTCATTCTCCTCACACTCTGCATGTATTCGTTCTCTCTCATACATGCCACGTACTCTGTATTATAGCATACAGTGTTTATTTCATATAAGTCCTTTATTTGTCCAACAAATGCACACAAACTTTTATAAAATTGATAAAAAGTTAGAACCATTTAAAATTATAATAGTTGGTCCAACATGTTTCGGTTTACATAAACCATCATCAGGGAGCTCTCAGCCTGTGCTTCGCTAAAGGTACAATGTTGACTTCGGCTACATATTGTTACTTGAAGTTATCGGTATCGTGGCTGCATATTAACAATTTCGTTGATTTCTCGAAATGATGTCCATAAAGACTAGATGCACGGTCACAGGTAGGTACCATTTTTATTAAGTATAGATTGAAAATGGGGACCGCGGTAGCACAGTGGTTAAGGTGCTGTGCTACAAATCGGAAGGTCGCTGGTTCGATCCCAGGTGGTGTCATTGGAATTCTTCCGATCGCACTATGGCCCTGGGGTCGACTCAGCCTCTAACAGAAATGAGTACCAGGAGCATTTCTCAGGGGTAAAGGCGGCCGGTGCGTAAAGTTGACAAACATACCACCATCCTGTGCCGTTGTCATGAAATCTGGGAAACTTAACTTCCTGGAACCCTCTGGGCCACTCCAGGCCTGTAATGGGACTGCTTTTTCTATAACGAAAATATTTTTCATATATGGTCAATATATTAACGCCTTCATATGTGCGTTGGAGGAGAGCAAAATCAATATGTTTTTAAAACCTCAGAAATGCAGAGGTGGAGAGAGGAAATAGCAAATTATAGCATATACAAAGGACAATAACACTCAGGAAGATACTCTCTGTCAAAAATGTCAGTGAACAGGGAAACTTAAGCACCCTCGCTTCAAAATTAAATGTAAGTGGAAAAACACGCGAATAAAATTGTCTTGAAGTTGGTGGGAGAACAGAAGTGAGACTGTGTGTAAGATCGATTGGCTTCAGATAACATGGATAAGACCTTCTGAATTGTAGCACAGCCCCTTAACCACTGTGTTACCGCGGTCCCCGACAGGGATGTAACTAATTTAATTTTATTTGTTGTCTGTCATAAGCGTATTACAGAAAGAGTCTCACACCAATAAAATAAGTAATTTTAAGTTTAAGTAAAAGCAACAAGAATTTCTAAATGATGCATCTTACAATAACAATGCAATATTCCGAACACATTCTAACAAAGGCGTCATATTCACTGGCGACGTGAATAAAGTGTTGAAACGCTTGTGACTGGTTAATAGTTCCAAGGCTAGAATGGCTGTTCGTGATTCTAAAACGTTTGTAGTATTCAAAACCACAGTGCAAAAAAAAACAATAAAATGTTTCTAGGGGTCAATTTTTTTAGTTTCTGGCCGGTAAAATTTTCAAGCAGATGGCTAGGGACGAGTCGTTGTTACAGCGACGGGCGGTGATAACCAATTGGCGGTCGAAGCAAAACAATACCCCGCATGTCTTTCGATCTCACGTACACAGTATGACCGATCACCAGCCCCGCTACGTTCAGCACCGGCCAACTATCGCATGGCCTCACAATGGAACGCAAACTTCTGAATAATATAGTCGATCTAGCGACTCGCTACGGATTGGACGGTCCACGGATCGAGTCTCGGGTAGGGGGGGGGAGCGCTAGAGCCCACCCAGCCCCCCTATACAATGGGTACCGAAGCATTCCCGGGGGCAAAGCAGTCCACATCCAGCGGCGAGGTTAAAGAAAGAGTGGAGTTATACCTATACTCCCCTTCTGGGCCTCCGTAGCCTGTTCTAGGATGAACTTTACTGCCGAATATTTTTTAAGTTTCTAAGACTTGTCTAACAAAAGCCGATGTCCTGACGGCAGAGAAATGATGCGTAGTTGCAGTTTTGAAAGAATGTATATTGCCTTTCTTTTTGTGGAACACACAGTGGTGCGCTGTTTACAGGGACGTCATCAGGCAAGTATTCGCTCCACCACAGAAAACGGGTGTCCCTACGGCTTGTAATGTAGAATGGTATTCCGACTTTCATAAGGTATTAGATGTTACATACACATCCAACCGATTGTCATCAACTAAAAACACGTTAGACGAACTCCATGGGACACTGCGACATTCCCCGCATTTACGAAACTTGAGTGTTCATTTCTTGTTTCTGAGTTCAGACCTGGACCCTATTCTGAGAGACATATATCCAGCCCTCTTCCAGTGTATTCAGAATTCCCTTTAAAACTTCCCTCCCATATAGGATTAGGCCTTCCCAAACAGCTGGTTTCGTTCAGATTTTCGGATTAAAAACTTGTAAGCATATTTTACCTATTCCATGCTTGTTGTATGCTCCACTCCTTCCATTTTCGTTGTTTTGATTACACTAATACTTCCTATTAAACATCTCAATATTTAAATATTTTAAGCGTCCTGTGATGAAACAAGGATAAAACAATGTTCTGTAGAGCATGTGCAATACAGATAGTAACAACAGTTATAATTCCCGGGAAAGCCGGTTCAGTCGGTAATGCTCGGGACTAATAATCGGAATGTTTCTCAGTCGACATTCAGCCGGGAAACATACAATGTTTACTGAGGTTCCCGTAATATTCCTCAGTCTCGTCAAAGAGATATTGCGAAAGTACTTTTGACTATGACACAACCACTTCCTTCCAAACGCTTCACAACTCATTATTCACCATTCATCCTACCATTCGACTCTGTACTATCTGCGCTGCTCAAAGCGTCCTTAAATGAACCTTGAGCCAGAAACCTTGACGTGTAGCATAATAACCTGAAGAAGATTTAAAATTCGTGAAAGTGATCCCACAGTCAAAAACTGCGATTACAACAATAGAATTGTGTCTTCGTATTTTACGGGAGACATTCTCACCGGAGTTCTCATAAAATATTCTTGTTTTTGCGGGACTGAAGAACCACTGCCGGGAAACTAGTCTTGTATCCGCAACACCTTTTCGCTTCTGTAGATACACTTCAGAATACATGGCGTCGCATTTTGTTACTCACATAGTGAGAACTTCAGGACTTAGACATTCTGTACTCATTTATTCGTACTGGAACATATTCTGCTCAGGTGCCTTTGTTGCGCACTGACAGGCAAGCTGCTGAATGTAACGGTGACACGAGTCATCCATATGGGGGTTCCAATTCTTGTGGGAAATGAAACAAAGCAGTGCGCTGGACAAATGCCTGGAAGGAATCTCTATTGTTTGTACTTTAAAGGTTCTGCGTACTCTACGGTATTCCAGTCTGCGATTCTATGGATAGGCGTAGTTTATTTTATTTGGCATTATCAAACTGTCACTTGGGATACGTCAACTTTCATAAAACTGGAATGATTCGGTTTCCTGTCTTGGAAGTCTCGAGTTTGTACTTCTTTTACACTCATTTAGGGAAATCACGAACTAAATTAGTCCCTCTAGGCAAAATGTGTTAATGTGTCTTAGTAAGAGTTGTGACAATTGCTTCACATAATTCCCTTCCGAATTTCTTATTAAGTTAGTTTGCAATTTGCTATTAAATAAGCCTGCAAATAAGGCGGACAGACTATTTTTAATTAAACTAAGAACTAAACAATGGCAAATTTTAAATATACTCTTATTTTTAGAGACATGCGTAATGTACAAGATGCACATTTACCTTTCAGATGAAAGCATTTCACTACTATCGCAAGGGTCGAAGTCACTATTTCTTTCCAAAATGATCGTGTCAACATACAAGAATTCACGGTGTCAGAATTCAAAATGTCTCAATCCGACCAACCGCCGCAGCGGTTGTTAGAATTTCTTGCAATATTAACTACACTTATTTCTTAGTGGATATGTGTACAGAGGCAAAATTTTATACCTAGGTGAACTTTTACCTTCTTTTTTCAGTCAGCGTAAACTTCGAGTTTTACGTATGTGTTTAGGAGTGTGTGTATGTGTGTGTGTGCGTGTGTGTGTGCGTGTCTGCGTGCGTATCTGCATGTGTATGTGTGTGCGTGTGTGTGCGTGTGTGTGTGCGTGTGTGCGTGTCTGCGTGCGTAT
>Ga0123355_10009185_pt1 | contig 15001 bp, 11 predicted proteins | sample TergutEmb28metaG_3_FD_89872 | JGI IMG/M metagenome (GOLD analysis project Ga0123355, IMG submission 89872) | Embiratermes neotenicus P1 segment gut microbial communities from Petit-Saut dam, French Guiana - Emb289 P1 | ecosystem: Host-associated > Arthropoda: Insects > Digestive system > Gut ...
GTACCAGTATTATGACCTGTACCGGAGGCTGCGGTTACAGTTTTTAGTACTCCTGATGAAGGGTGCTGTGACACCCGAAACATGTAGAGTAGCTTTGCAGTAAATAAATATCTGCATACTGTTGCATCTAGTTGGATTTTTATTTACATTGCATTACGACGCACGGAACCACGAGCTTAAAGCTATACAGACGGTAAAGAACATTCGAATTCTAGAAAAGAGTGACTAACTGAGCTGCTATCAGTGTTAGATGATAGATCCCGGATGATTTCAGTAGACTGAGCGAATCAGATAATTGGTTATATTTTTGTGCTGTATGAACGATCAGATGTGCATAGTTTTTAGTCGCGTTCACAAAACTGCGAAAAGCGACAATTAGTTTCGTCATGTCTGTCCGCCTGTTTGTCCTCGTCCTTCCGTCCGCATGGAACAACTCGGCTCTCAATAGATGAACTGTCATGAAATTTTATATTGGAGTATTTTTCGAAAATCTGTCGAGAAAATTTGAGGTTCTTTAAAATCAGACAAGAGTAACGGGTACTTTACATGTAGACCGATATACATTTATGATCATATCTCGCTAAATTCTTCTCAAAATCAGAAACGTTTCGGAGAAATTTGTAGAGAAAATCAAAACACATTTTACGTTCAATAATTTTTTTTTTTTTTCGAAAATCGTGCAGTTTTGAGATAGTGTGGAAAAATACATTGCAGCCGCATAGTCTGCAGACGACAAAATGGAGCATTCGCATTGTATACTGGATAACAAAGGCTACATATACACACTTAAAATATGTAATATTCATTGCTTCCCACTGAAACAACGGTTGTACGAACGCGCCTTAATGTTACGTTACACGTACATTGCCTCTCTTGTTCTTTCTTTTTCTACACAACTATTGGGCGAAACCCATGAAAACGTTCGTTCATAAACTTGCTGAAGAAAACACCAAATGAGACACAAGACAGTGTCGAAGATAAGACCCCCGCAGACCCGGCGGCGAGAGAGTCAAAATGTGTCAGCGGGTCACCAACATAATAATAATAATAATAATAATAATAATAGCCTAGGTATACCTCTTCAAGGGTGCAGAACATTAAAACCATTTTTGTGGAATTTAGGACTGGCTTAATTTTTTCTCAAAGAAAGCCGAATTCTGGATACATGTTATGAAATCCAGAAGTACCGCCAGGAACAAAACAGGAAATCCCTATTATCGTGTTGGCTGGGGGGGGGGGAGAGGGTATTTTTTAACTGCGCAATCTAATCCAATAGTAGTGGTGACGATGAAATTTAGCAAAATTTGACTCGAACACGTCAGAAACTAAAAAGTTACAAACTACCAGTCTGCTGCAATCTACATTTGATCCAGAAGCCTGTGTACCAAATACAGCGGAAGTTCCATTTCAACAGACATTGTATTCTGCACTTGAGCTATTGGCAGTCCGAAGCACCTGACGGCGAATCGTTCTGTACGAACTGTAGATTCATCGAACAAGTCATGGAATGAGTTGTTCTTGTCATTCGATGTGTTGTACTAAATCCAATACAGATTCAGGGGTAAGTCTAAAGTGACTGTGTTGTGGATCCAAGGGAAACTTCTTTTCCATCGAAGTGGCTTTAAACTAAGTTCTCTAGCCAAAACGAAATTCCAGCAGTTTCGGAGACGGTTCCAGCAGACAGTCTGCACTCGGACTGATTGGTTCTAAAATACGTTCCTAATCGACCGAACATAACATCCTGCAATAACACAACAGTTTCTGGGATAATTCCAATATATGACCAGCACCCAACAGAACTGCTTCAATAGCATATACCCTACCCAAGACTTTATGGACTCCAACAGGGACTTTAGATCATCACTCAGAATATGGAATCGACATGACGTGTTTTCCAGTTTCTTCCAAGAAACAAGATCCCGGCTGTAATCGTATTCTGCGCATAGCTGTGGCGCTCACCGCACCGCCAAAGCTATCCCATTACAGGCCTGAACAGCCCTTAGGGCTTCAGGAGTTTGAGGTTCTCAGAGTTTCTACACAATCCAAACATAAATATTGTAAAGTTGTCAGCCTTATGCACCAGCCGCCTTTACTCCCCAAAGACCGCAATGGGGAATGGAACCCGCGACCTTCCAGCTTGTAGTGCAGTACCTCAACCGTGTGACCGCGTGCCTCCTACCAGACCTGTACCGTACCAGTTGAAAAGGTAAATCATTATTACATCAATTCACACGAAAATAAATGCAAACCTTGACGATGGGAAGTCGCATTTTGTCGTAAATGTAACGTGGCTGATCACAACCGTATAGATGCCGATTACCGCCCTTGATGGATTGACATTCCTGCTTCATTTTCCGAAGGTTGTAGTTCGAATACTGGTACGGGGGCTAACTATCTTATCTCAGGATTACATTTTTCCTCACTCGTCCAAGGCATATTTTGAGACAATAGTTTAAAACGGGCCCCAATAACGCCTAGCCAATTCCTCCCAATTCACAATCCGCACACATCTTGATATTTGAAGCCACATTACCAACAAAGGTACCAAGCATAAATAAATGGCCGTACCATGATTCGGGTAGTTAGTTGTCAGCTCTCACCCCGGAGGGTATTTGTGGTAGACAAACAGTCACTGGGACATGGCCTTCCCCGTGTACTTCGATTTTGCCCTGTCAGTATCATTCCATCAATGCCACTAACTCATCCATAACCGACGCTAAACAATCTTAGAAAATAAAATGTAATGTTAAAATTAAATAAAACATATATTTGGACCGAGGAGTGACGAGGTAACGGGGGAATGGAGGAGATTGCATAACGAGGAACTAAATGATTTGTACTCCTCACCCAATATAGTGCGGGTGATAAAATCGAGAAGAATGAGATGGGCTGGGCATGTGGCGCGTATGGGTGAGGAGAGGGGGTTGTATAGGAACTTGGTGGGGAAAACGGAGGGAAAGAGACCACTGGGGAGACCTAGGCGTAGATGGGTGGATATTAGGATGGATCTCCAGGAGGTGGGATGTGGGTATATGGACTGGATTGGGCTGGCTCAGGATAGGGACAGGCGGCGGACGCTTATGAGTGCAGTAATGAACCTTCGGGTTCCGTGAAATGCGGGGAATTTCTTGACTAGCTGCAAACCAGTTAGCTTCTCAAGAAGGACTCTGCACGATGGAGTAAGTAAGTAATTAAGTAGGTAAGTAAATATACTTCGTCAAACACAACTATTTTATACTTTATTAATTTAAATAATGGCGCCTAGTTCCGGCCTATGCAGGCCAAAATATTTATGTAAACTTAAATGCCGGTGTATTTTATAAATATTTTGGCCCGGTGATGGCCTGTGTAAGCTGATACTAGTCACCATTATTTAAATTAATAAATTATAAAATAGTTGTGTTTGATGAAGTATATGTTTTATTTCATTTCAATATTATACTCAAACACAACGGGATGTCCTCTACTAAGAACACCATATAATGGTTGATACATCACGTATGAATGAAGACTGTGACAACACATATAGTCAAGGGACTTAATGCTTAAAACTTTGTCCATTTTTTTAAATTTTCGTTCATCCAACAATAACGTTAATATGACAGACCCAATTCTTTTGTGGGATTCAACATTTCCATCAGTTCGCATAATTACAACTGCACTCCGCGCAGGGACTGTTCAACAAACAGCAGCGCTGTCACAAATTGTCAATAGCGAAGCCATTTGAATGGAAGCAAAGTATCAGCCCACAGCTGAGCACGTATCATTCACAGTGGGGAGACCAGATTTCGGAATTCCAGAAACGCTCAATAAACCGAAACGTCTGTGTATTTCTTTGTCCATTTTAAATGACGTAAGAAAGTAAGTCAACATGGAAGGAAGGAACCAAGGAAGGAAGGAAGGAATGGAGGAAGGGTAGAAGGAATGAATTTGGCCATAATACCAATTCCGAACAAATGATAATTCACAGGAATCATTTCTCCATAACCCTCGCAGCAAATGTGTTAATCACAAAATTTTTGATCAACGATTCATTGAAATCACATAAAAAGTCTCTAACCCCTATACTGTAATCATCAAAGCTGTGACAGGCTTACATAGTTTTTATCTCGTCTGTATCCATTGGGAGAGTGAAAAACGTCCATTCGGGATGTGAGGGTACACGCGTGCATGTGTCCTGTTTATCGGTGTATACAGCGCGGGAGTAGCACCACCTATATTTCCCGTATATAGTAATGATCTGAGCAATATACGGGCTATAAAACCGTACACTCTAAACTCGTTAGCTATACACTGTGTACTAGGGCTGATTTCCAAATGAGGGGATGAGGTTTGGAGGGCTTTGGTGGGGTAGTGAAGAGTAGCGACAGAGAGGGAGGGAGGTGTAGAGTGATAAATTGATTTTCAAAATTCACCCACCACCACAAAACGAAGAGTACACCAATCCACTAGTCATTAACAGGGATACTCCTATCCGTAAAGTATGGAAACCCCACTGGAGTAATTTATGTCGTCACACGCTGAAGAGTGAAAAAACCAGCCGCGTTAGGTCGTCAATGATTTAGAGATGTGGTCCAGCTGATGGACGGCACTTAGTGAAGCTTAAGGTGCATGGCAGGTGCAAGACAGGGATGCACAAACTGGACAGTGAAGCAAAGTCGTACGACGTGACTTAACTGAGTGCTTTAGTGGCCTTTGCAGAAAATAAGGGACTACACGTATCTTAGGACAGGCCAAAGCAGTATTAAATCTTGTCATTTGACAAGCCTGCTTAACCCATACAGAACAGTAAATTCCAATTATTGGCCAAAAAGAAGACACACTGCTCTGCCTTAAGGGTATATAGCCAGTTGAGTGTTTACGTTATGTAGCAGCTTTTTTATCATATACAGAAAACTGCTCTGAAGAAATGGGTTGTTTCAAGTTATTGTAACCGCAATTTCCAAAAGCGTATGGCGATGTAAATACAAAAGACATTAAAAATTTGATTTTTTTTCTCTTCCAGTCCTATATCGCGGAAAAACATAAAATTAAAACTATAACTTTTCATAAAGATTTTGCTACTTAATTCTCTATTCCCGATTTTCTGTGCCAAAATTAACTTCCTGAAAGGACCATATTGTGAAATGACTTCCCAGGCGTGTAAACACTGAAGGTGGGTGGGTGGGAGGGAGGGGGTTGTATTTGAGTGGGAGAAATCTAGAGTTTTAATAGTCGTGTATTGTCGACGTGATAGCAATGGATGGGAGGGAATAATATACACGTGTAGGCAATGTACGGGTTTGTTGTGTATTCTGTGTACGTACAATTAGAGGTAATTTTTACACAACACATATTCAAAGCATACTGGGCATATCCACGCGACTACGTCATTAATAAATTGCAATGGATTCCGAAAATCTGGTTTCGACATCATCGCAGCCATATCCACTCTCTCTCTCTCTCTCTCTCTCTCTCTCGTGCTGCATATATATATTTGTATACTCGTTGCCGATAAAATATTATTAAAACATGCTACCCGTATACAAAAATTTGTTTGTGTTTGCGAGTACTATAGTTTTCAGAAAGAAATCAAACATAAGGTACAGTTAAAACAACTTGGCTGAATTAATTAAGCTGCACAACAGGAATGACGTGTTGTTAGTGCAAGTATAGTTCTAATCTTTCTCACCTTCGGCACTAGATGAAGATGGGTGGTTAACTCCACGTTTCGATCCCATCGGTTCAGAGGAAGACCCTACGGTGCCCATCTATAGACGTCTTGCGACACTGCGGCAAAAATAAAATGTCCGCCGTGCTAGTAATTGAACCCGCAGTCTCCAGTCGTTCAGCCTCTACTCACAAACACGGCATGGATACTCTCGCAGTGCAGTATTAATGCCAGTGGACAAGCAGAAGAGGTACGCTAATGAAATGGAACTTAACGTTTTCTGGGTTATCCACCAATTAAATCGGTTCATTCATAGAGAAACTTTCAAATAAGAAAAGAATAAGTGTACAAAGGTAAGAACAACAATAATCACTGAAATAAACTGCTGAAAAACAGGAAACTGAAGTCTGCAGCAATGTGCAGTCCACACACTGGCAACACACCTCCACATCGTATCCACTTTAATATTATCCTCCAGTCTCAGCCATTGTGTCTTGAGAGGTCTCTCCCTGTGAAATCTTCCCTCTAGAATTTTTTGGTAAATTCTTTGCTGCTCTTAAGGGACGCATAAACAAACTTTTCAATAATAATAATAATAACAATAATAATAATTCTACAGAAGCAGTCCTTTCACAAAAGTCTCAGTGACACACTGACCTATTCAGCATACAGAACATACATTGCCCTAAACGTAGCTCAAGTGTGAATGACGTGTACATACTGAAATGTGACAATCGCACACAGTCCGTCACTGCTTAGCCGTTTATGGACTAATGGAGAGCAGGACAAATTATTTTTCCAGTTCAATTTGATTCTGATGCCAACGACGCCTTGTAACTGTAATATCACTTCGACGAAACATCGACTGATAATACTGACTGCCGGTCTGCTTCACCGACAGGCAAGAGCCACTATGTCGAACCCCTACATGCGAACAAAATGTCCTTGGGTGTGACACAAAACGTAAAACAGGTTCACTTTCATCAAGTGCGTGTTATACTTCGAATCGGAACCGTGTATTCTGTATACCTAGGGGGTCCTAATGACCTAATGATACCAAACCGAATGCTACGAAACTGCACACGGAATTTGAACGAACACGGAAATCCAGGGGTGGGGTGGTCAGAAGGGAAAGGGGTGTAAACCTAACAGCATGATTTATAACGAGCACCGACACATAGAGAGACAGACGGACAGACAGACAGACACGATGCGTTATGTGTTAGTAGTATTGATTTAATATTGGAATATCGGATCCCCGCCCCCAATGCCACCCATATTCAACCAATAACAAGCAGACACAAGGAGGATCCAGCGAACGAAAATACGGATATAAATGCTATACGTATGTGTGATGTGTGTCTGTCTGTGACTATTTAGCCAGGATGCCTGGTGTGAGGGAGCGCATCAATGAGACAAAAATGGTTCATCATATGAAATATACATTAAGCTGTCGGTCGGTTTGTCTCATCCTGCATGCATTTGGTTTTGTTTGTTAATTCAGCCTTTCTTGTTTCGGGCCCTGATTCATCGGCCAGAAAATGAAGCTGTAAGGTAAAAAATAGCTGTAAAATGCTAATCAAGCTTCCAGTATTGATTGTCGTCGGGTTCAATAGAGCACCATTTTGAATTCTGGATAATGGTGTCAGTGATAAATCTTACAAAGAGAAACATAACATGAAATTATGAGTTTGAGTTTTTCCACATTCACGTGTTGAAAATTAATCAGGCTTACAGAAATGGTGGACAAGATAAGGGTGATGATACAGTGAGGAACAATGGGTATTTTGAGCATCGTGTCTTCCGGAGGAAGTGAGAAACTAACAGAGCTGCTGGTTCGGGACGTATTGGTTCAATCGCATTACTCTTCTGGAGTGAGAAAATTCGCAGGACTCTTGTCCGAAATCATGGCGTTTAGCAGTGTAATGGACATACTGTTCAAGACAACCTAAGAAAAGATGCGAAACAGCCTTTCGGATTGTTATAATGTGACACAACCACAATAATCTCCACGCGTCAAATCGTCATGAAAACTCAATGTCTGCACCGTTGGAATGCAGTAGCATCTCCTGAAAGAATTGAAACAGATGTGGTAAAGTCCGAATTATAACTATTTAATGATATCAAAGCAATATTCCGCTATAAAAACAGAGACAATTTCAGGAACACATATCCCAATTGCTGTTTGTTCTAATTTGTCTCAAAAAAATAAAAACTTTTAATTACAAAATCGATTAATTACACATTTCCAATGATTAATTATGTCATACATAAAAATATTACAATTTGTAATTAACACATCTGTAATTGAGAGAGAAGAAAGTTCACGTAACTTTTTATCGACGAATGCAGAATAATACAAGTGACGGAATGACGCAGAGTTGCAATCAGTTTCATAATAACTAGCCTCCAGATTGGTATTAAACATATATTAATACAGGATCCCAATAAAACAATATACATTCTGAAGAATAAGGGACCTCATATTTCAAATAACAGCATTATTATCATAGAATATAAATGCAAACTGTCCTATCACGTAGCTTCATCTGAATGCATAAAAACTAAACACTGAAATATACTAAAATAAAATACAACTGTCCCAATTCATGTCATGTAGGAATACATGCATGACAGCAGGGGTGTATATAGAGGGCGTTTCATAATGTACTCCGGGATTACAAAAATTTATTATAGGAAAACCGTAAGACACGTATTTACGAAACCTGTACAGATAGAAGGAATAACTCAAAAATTCTTTCCCCAGTAAGTTGTTTTTCATCGTAGTTCACATTTCTGCCGTTATGTGATGCGAGTGGATGTAGTGAGAAAATGGCCGCTCCGGGGGAGAAGTCGTTTTGTGTGTTGGATTATCACACGAGTAAGTCTGTGGTTACTGTGCAAAGTACATTTCGTGCAAAGGACGCAAAGAAACCGCCTACAGACAAGACCATTCGTGCGTGGTATAAACAATTTACTGAAACTGGGTGTGTGTGCAAGCAGAAATAAGTGGCCGCCCATTAACCGCTGAAGATTGGCGTTGAACGGGTTCGGGCCAGTTTTCTGCATAGTCCGAAGAAATCAACGGGAACTGCAGCTAAGGAGCTATGGATGTCGCAAACAACAGTGTGGAGGGTTCTGCGTAAGCTTTTGGTGTTTAAACCATATCGCATTGACATGGTACAACAATTGTCCGATGAAAATCACAGGTGCCGGCTTGATTTCTGTGTACAGTTACAAGACTTAATGAGTTTCGGTGATCATTTCCTGGAAAAAGTGCAGTTCAGTCACGATGCGACATTCCACGTCAGCGGTGCAGTAAATCGTCGCAATGTCAGAATATGGGGATCAGAAAACCCACATACCTATGTGCAGCATCAACGTGACTCTCCTAAAGTCAATGTGTTTTGTGCAATCTCCAGTCAAAAAGAGTAGGTCCATTCTTCTTTGCTGAAGAAACCGTTACTGGCATGACATATCTGTCATGTTGAAACTGTGGCTGATGCCACAGTTGCAAAACACACCGACGTTCATAATCCAGCAAGACGGAAGTCCCGCCCACTTCCACTGTGAGGTTCGTCAGTACCCGAACACAGTGTTACCACGACATTGGATAGGGCATGCGTCAGGAAATGACCAACCACTGAAGCTATGGCCCTCGCGGACCCCTGACATTATGCCCGGTGATTTTTTCTTTGGGGATATGTCAAAGACCGGGTATTCGTCCCACCATTGTCACGTGACCTTCCTGACCTAAAGGCACGGATCATTGCACCAGTGAAGAATATCGATGCACCCATGTTGACGCGTGCGTGGCAAGAACTTGAATATCTATCGATGTGTGCCGTGTCACCGTGGTGCACAAATCGAACATCTCTAGTTGTCACAAAAAAAGAAGAAGAAAAAAAAGTCCAGTTTTCCTGTGGCTGTGAATAATTCCATTAACGTAGGTTCTTTGGTTTTCTTGTTATACATGCTTGTAATCCCGCAGTACATTATGAAACGCCCTGTATAAGAATTAAAACTAGAACTACAGAACAAGATCCCTGTGGCCGTGCGATGTAAGGCGTTGGTGTGGAGACGTCGGATTGCTGGGAATGCTGTTTCGAATCCCCGTGAGGGCATGAATGCTCGTCTCTAGTGTCTGCCGTGTGTTGTGCAGGTAGCGGCCTCTGCGACGAGATGATCAGTCGTCCAGAGGAGTCCTACCGGGTGTGTGTGTGTGTGTGTGTGTGACCTAAAAACTTGAACAATAAGACGGCTTAGGCCCCAGTAGGGCTGTTGAGCTGCAGAAAAACAATAACAACACACAGCAAAACGAATAACGATTTAATCTTGTTGATCCACCAATCACTTCTTCTCTTTCTCTTACATCCATACACTATCCTCAGGATCCCGCTCTCAGACATCCTCATCTTTCTTCCTTCCCTAAGGACTGAGAGACCTAATTTTAAACCAGTTTAAAATAAAGAGTGACATTTCTTCTGCACTTAATAAATTGCTCGAAACCAAAGTAGCTTTCCAACTTAATTAACTGTAATTATACGACAGAAATGTGAGATAATTTGCCCAGTCAATTTTCTATCCACAAGCAGTAAATCCATCAAAATCGTTAGTCGGTCACTGCGGTATTTAATGGCGCTCTGTCCACTAAACAAGTCATGTTGCGTTGAAAGGGACGACAGGGGATAGAGAGACCGACAAGACGTACCGCAGAATTTGCCTGGAAGGATGCCGCCAACCATATTACTCTCATGACATAGATGACCAGACTAAAATTCGAACCATCTTCAAGCCATACGCTTTACCAATTACCCACCGTAGTTACATGAATATTTTAATCAACTAATATCAGAAAGCAGCTGACTCAAATCGTGTTCTTCAGAAGACTTATTTTGACCCTTTAAATGCAATCCGATAAAGAGTATTAACCTTCAAATCGCATTGCTCAGGACACCACAAATAACATCACGTTGGAAACAACAAAACTCTATAATTTATTCACGGTTTATTGACGCGTTTAATAATTCTCACCATAAAGAAATGATTTCCTCCTTAAACAGTATTAACTCTTCGGTCACTTCTGAAGGCCAAGGCTTTGCAAAATAAATCTTTATACATATTTTTAAACAGTGTTACTATTTAGAAAGGTTTTAAAGTAGGCTTACTTATTCTTTAGATTATCGTTGTTACTCTTAACGCAAACACCTAATAGGATGATACAATTTTGTTCAATAAACAAGTCAATTTTTCGTCAGTTACCTCTGTGAGAAACGAAAAGTAAATTCGCGGCTTAATTAAGTATACGATCAAGTAAATGTGGAAATATCATCTTTGAGTTGAGACCTGTGCTGAGATGTATGTAAGTTACATCAGGGCCCTGGCGATACGGCGCTCTTTCGTCAAGTTAAAAATTAATTTCTTCTTTTTAATCACGCCTTACTCCATATGTATAACAACTACCTTTCCTCTTCTACTCATATTAGCAACGTTGCCGCGTATTAATCTTGACATAATTTAACCACCCTTTTGAAAGGTCTCTTTTTGTTTCAATTTCCTGGCTTATAATGTTGAAAAATAAGTTACTGAACCATTGGCCGCTTCCCTCTTTCCCAGCTTCACAGCAATTCAGCTTTCAGCCACTCCTCACCCTGTGCACCCCCACCCCCCACCCTCCGTCATTTTACCTCTATACCACACCTCTTTTGAATCCCTTAATCTCCTCAACCCTGCATACACCATCCTGAATCAGATGTCTGCTTTCTCTCTCTTTCTGCTATGTCTGAATTAATGTATTGGAAACCACTCAGCATTTTTTGTAAAAACGCACACACCAAAAGGAAAACACACACACAGCACATTCACACACCTTCAGTTACATGTGAGTAGCTGATAGCCGGCTGCAGCAACCACGTAACAGTCAGTTCGCCTTTGCGCAGCCCACACCAGCTGACATTTCCGCAAAACGGAAGTGTTAAACCGTATCAAGCGATGTTTTAATTCCCTTCCCTCTTACCCGCCATTAAAATTGCATACCCGTTACGCCTAGCAGCACACACGTGTTCATTACTGTAGCTAAATATGAAGTATTACACATTACATGAACATTGTACGTATCTGACTTTAGGTCTCATGGTCTATCCCAACTGAAACTTAATTCGAAAATCGTAGTTATATTAGATACTCTTTGTACGTGCCTCATTGGATAACGGACAGACCCACAGGAAGACCATTCGGTATCAGATAATAACCCAACACTGAGAAACATGCCCTGGACAGCAATAAAACCCAAGACAGTATGCATGTCAAATAGTGAGGCAATTTTGGAGATCAGGACAGGTTCACTGGTAAGTAAATAGCTGAATAGGATGGTTAAAAAAACGTTAACACATCTCATAGCTTACAGAACAATGTTTCGTCCCGCACGAACAAAATCAATTAATACGTTAATGTACTACAGGACTCTGGAGGTATTCAGAATGACCCTACCTACAGAATGGCTAAAAAAATCAGTTAACTGAAAGCAATCTCTCGTACTGACGCAAATGGCAAAAGACGCTTACGCTAGACAGTACGTAGAACGGGTCACTGAACTGCGACTTGTGCACTGAGCATGGAGGACGTCATTTCGAATTTCTTTTGTAAATATATATACAACCTATTTTAGTGCACACATCAACAAACCGTTAACTAACTTTAGGACAACTCTGTACTTTCTTCGTGAGGCTAAGAATCATGCAAACTGAATCAGGACGACTAGTCAATGGCAGAGATTAAAGTTGGGTACCTTAACAATGAACACCACACATATCACTGCTGAAATAACCAGCTCAACAAGAAGTTTATTAATGTTGAGGGTAAAACTGCCGCTCTCGTAGATCATTTAATGAAAATGAAACAACTGCAAATTTTATACAATGGTGAACAATGAATGGTGGTTTCGACAGGACTACAGGGGCAGTCGTGGTCATAGTAGCAGCGTTCAGCCAAAGTGACTGAGGACGATAATGAAAATTTCAGCCTGAATAACCATGTCTCGAAACGCGTACCTTCCCAATAAAGGTACCACTTCAGAGTATTAATCATGAAGCGATCACAGCCATTTGGTCATAGGAATGAAAAGAAGACACAGATTTCACAGGAGCTACTTGATCTTTGCATGACACGAAAACAGCCTATAAAGGAAGAATGGAGAATATCAAATGCGCTGTAAAATGAAATAGAAAAAGAAAGCAGGAGTAAGAAAAGAAGAAAGAAGGGAGGACAGAACTACAGGAATGTAGGAAAGACGGTAAGGAAGACAGAACGATAGAAATACGTCTGATCCCAGCCGTTCTATCATATGTTAGACATGAAGCTGAAAAGGCATAATCTCTCAGGTTCAGTCTATTATTTACATCTCGCGCTAATTGGACGTTTCAGCCAATGTTTTTGGAATACAAGTCAAATTACATTTGGTGGGATGCCACGTGTATCCATACAAATAATATGGACCTCAAAGGGCTAAAGACTGGCGCAGCCGCCTCCCCAGCATTCGATCTAGTGACGTACGTTAGTGTGGTGGCACTACAGGGCACCGTCACGCTTGACCCTCGCTCAGATATCAACAAGCTCCGAGGCATACAAAGCCGTAACTGTACCCTGAATTCTAGTACAGGGGTGCTGATAAGTCCTTAGCCCGACCACAAAGGAAACAAGCTACATTTTATTTTTAGGGAACTTGGAGGTTCATTACCACATTCACAACAGTCTACCACGTGTCCCTACCCTAGCCAAATCAATCCATTTCTCTGCCCATCACACTTTTGACAGGCGCAGCTTGTTTCCTTCCCGGTCGGGCTTAGGAATTGTCTGCACCCCGGTACAGGGCATATCAACACACCTTTCAAATCATTCTCAATTGATTGTTAATGGAGCAGAAAGACAAGGCTTGTGCATGTTTGTCACCCATGGCAACAACAAACAACACAGCACTGTGGTTGCTGATGCCCAGAGACCAGGAGAAGTGCAAAGAATCCGAGATCCCACTTTAGCAGCAGATGTTCTTTTTTACAATTTTATATTCTTCTGTCTCAATTTGCTACATGGCTAAGCCAAATAACCCAACTTCATTCGTCCAATGCCTTTATTACAAAACAGGCCATGTACATATAACATAACACTGAGGCGCGTGCGTGTAAGGATTGTTGCAGTGAAAAAACAATAAGTATTACATATTCTGAGTGAGCGTTTGTAGCCTTAGATTACCAGCATACAATCCACGCGTGCCATATTCACATCTGTGGCCTGCCCCGCTCTACAATGGATTCCCCTGGTTCAGGAGTCACTGTTGTAAATTCAGTAAGGAACACAGGAATCCACGAAAGAAGGAAAATTTCTTTGCTAGCTGAACGACTACAGGGTGTTCTGAAGAGCGTATTCACTCAAGGAAATAAACTGTTACACAAAATGCAGCCTGCAGGTTCGGAGATCAAAGTCTTGTTTGCACAACCCTCTCTACAGACTTAACTTATGAAATTGAGAGACCTTCGTTAAATAAATTGGGGACAATTGAAATTTATATGAACTTTGAAACTGATAAATCAAGGATAAATAAATTACAGGTTCACTGACGTTTGGCCCACTAAGAGTACTCCATGTCTGTATCACGTAGAATGTAGACCCTAAGTCCCTCCGAGGGGCTCCCAACTCTTTAGGAAAGAGTGGGACGAAAAACGGTTACAACAACTTAATTTTACTGAGTCGCAAATGGAAACCGCAGTAAGTACAGCACGCAGCTCACATACGCAGCAGCGTAAAAGAGTAAATACAAAATATTTCTACTCATTCAAAACGTAAGGTCTAGAATTTACTGACTGTGTTTTACTCTTCTGTCCTTTCGAGCCGGTTGGGGAGAAGACGCGCTTACTTTCATAGGCACTGCGAACAAGGAAGTGTAAAGCGCCGTCCTGCAACTAAACAAAGTATAGCAAAGCCACAAAACGCAGCATATATGAAGGTAAAGGTAAAGTTTTCCCGTTACAGGCCCGGTGTGGCCCAGAGGGTGGGTAGAGGTATAGCTCTACTTTTCCATGACCGCGGCACTAGAAGGGGGTGAGTGGTCAGCAGCACGCCCCGGCCGCACTTTATCCCCGGGAAAGACCCGGTACCCACTTTACAGGAGGCTGGGTGGGCCCCAGGGCCGGTCTGGGGGGGGGATGGGGGTGGAAAATCTCGTCACCATCAGGATTCGATCCCGGAACGTCCAGCCCGTAGTCAGTCGTTATACCGTCTGAGCTACCCAGCCAACAAGATACATATATATATATATATATATATATATATATATCTTTGTTGAATCACAGAGTCTTA
>Ga0123355_10009186_pt1 | contig 15001 bp, 11 predicted proteins | sample TergutEmb28metaG_3_FD_89872 | JGI IMG/M metagenome (GOLD analysis project Ga0123355, IMG submission 89872) | Embiratermes neotenicus P1 segment gut microbial communities from Petit-Saut dam, French Guiana - Emb289 P1 | ecosystem: Host-associated > Arthropoda: Insects > Digestive system > Gut ...
CAGATGCTATTGGAGCACTGCCAATCAACGGAAAAAGAACTGGAACTCAAGTGCTTCTCAAATTATTTACATGAACACTTTTGGGCGACTAAAAAAATATCCTACGAAAACTTGACACTATCGACAAGTTAGCAGAAGTTTGATTTTTCTTTCATAATATTATATAGTGTATATACTCCTTAACGCCTAAAACTCACACTTACTGCCAGCGTCTTTTACTGCCATGCGTCGTTATTCGTCAGTTAAATACCAATGGGTATTCGCCTTCCTCACGCCTAGCCTGACAGTAAAATCCACTATCATTAAGTGTAATTTTTAGGCGTTAATGAATATGGTTGCAAATGCATAATCCCAATATATATAAATAACTAGATAGTGTCCGCATTATCTATTACAGTTAGGAAGACAATATGAAAGAAAAACCACGTAATATGGACTATGGCAATGATAGCATAAGTGCGCTGAAAGGTGCTGATAGGGTGCGGAAACGTCCCGGAGTTATCTTCGGTTCTGATGGAATCGAAGGAGTACAGCACGCCATTTTTGAAATTCTGTCAAACTCAATCGACGAAGCACGAGAAGGGCATGGTAAAATAATAACGGTTACACGTTATGAAGATAATACATTTGAAATTGAAGATTTCGGAAGAGGTTGCCCGGTTGACTGGAACCCTACAGAGAATATGTATAACTGGGAACTTGTATTCTGCGAGCTATACGCCGGAGGAAAGTATCGCAATAACGAAGGCTCTAACTATGAATACTCACTAGGATTAAACGGCCTGGGCTCATGTGCAACACAATACTCATCTGAATTTATGGACGTAACCATATATCGTGACGGAAAGAAATATTCACTAAATTTCAAAAAAGGTGAAATTGTTGGCGAACTGGTGCATGAACCATTTACAGGCAAACGCACTGGCACAGTCATAAGATGGAAACCTGACATTGAAGTATTTACAGATATAGCAGTTCCACCTGAATATTTTGCAGATACTATGAAACGACAAGCAGTCGTAAATGCAGGCACAACATTCAGATTCAGAAACCAGGTAAATGGCAAGTTTGAAACAACAGATTTTCTCTACGAAAACGGAATAATGGACTATATCAATGAAATAGTCGGAGAAGATGCATTCACAACACCTATGTTTATTGAAACAGAAAGACGTGGGCGCGACCGTGCGGATATGCCTGATTATAAAGTGAAGCTTACAGCCGCATTCTGTTTTTCTAGTAAAGTTAATAAAATCGAATATTATCACAACTCATCATGGCTTGAGCATGGTGGCTCGCCTGAGAAAGCTACTCGTAGCGCATTTGTTGCAGAAATAGATGCATATCTTCGCAAAACAAACAAATACAAAGGTAATGAAAGTAAGATAACCTTTACAGATATCCAAGATTGTCTGGTTCTTGTGACAAACTGTTTTTCAACTGAAACGTCTTTCGAAAACCAAACAAAAAAGTCAATAACGAACAAATTCATCCAAGAAGCGACAACAGAATTCCTACGCAGTCAATTGGAAGTCTATTTCATTGAAAACAAGAATGACGCGGAAAAAGTTGCTGAACAAGTGCTCATTAACAAGCGTAGTCGTGAGACAGCTGAAAAAACAAGACTCAATATAAAGAAAAAACTATCAGGAAGTGTTGATATAACGAGTCGTGTTCAAAAATTCGTTGACTGCCGCACGAAGGATATTGACAAACGAGAAATTTACATCGTTGAGGGAGATAGTGCACTCGGAGCGTGTAAACTCAGCCGAGACGCAGAGTTTCAAGGAATAATTCCCGTACGTGGAAAAATTCTTAACTGCTTAAAAGCAGATTATGGCAAGATTTTTGCAAATGAAATAATAACCGATATTATCAAGGTGCTAGGATGTGGTGTTGAAATTCAAAACAAGCATTCAAAAGACTTAAGTGCATTTAACTTGTCCGGACTTCGTTGGAATCGCGTTATAATATGCACAGACGCAGATGTAGACGGATTCCAAATTCGTACACTCATACTTACAATGCTTTACAGGCTGGTACCGACACTGATAGAAGAAGGGTATGTATATATTGCGGAATCGCCGTTGTTCGAAATTGAGAGTAAAGGAAAAACTTACTTTGCATATAATGAACGTGAAAAAGCGGAGATTATTGCAGGATTAAACGGAGCAAAGCACACGATTAGTCGTTCAAAAGGACTCGGTGAAAACGATCCGGAAATGATGTGGCTAACAACAATGAACCCGGAAACCAGAAGACTCATAAAGGTCATGCCATCAGAAGTTGAGAAGACTGCAGAAGCATTCGACTTGTTTTTAGGGAATAATTTGGCAGGCAGAAAAGATTTTATATCAGAAAGCGGTCACAAATACATAGATTTCGCTGACGTATCGTAATTAGGGGTTAGGGTCCAGGGATAGTATGAAAATTGAGAAATATTCCAATCTCCACGTAGGGACGAACTGCGTTCGTCCGCAAAATGACAAGACAAAAAGAGGACAACATGGCTAGGAAGAAGACAACTGATAACAAAAAAGCTGAAATTGATCCGAACGTAAAAGGGCTGCGTGCGGATGTGTTAGAACAGCCAATAACGGATACATTAGAACTCAATTTTATGCCTTATGCAATGAGCGTTATTATGTCTCGTGCAATTCCTGAAATTGATGGATTCAAACCATCGCACCGGAAACTACTATACACGATGTACAAAATGGGGTTGTTAACCGGAGGACGTACGAAGTCTGCAAATATAGTGGGGCAAACCATGAGATTAAATCCACATGGTGATTCAGCTATATATGACACATTAGTGCGCCTTACAAAAGGATATAGCGCACTTCTTGCGCCATTTATTGACTCAAAAGGCAACTTTGGTAAAGTATTCTCTCGAGATATGGCGTATGCTGCATCTAGGTATACCGAAGCGAAACTTGCGCCCATATGTGCAGAAATATTCAGAGAAATTGATAAAGAAACCGTTGATTTCATGGATAACTATGACAGCACAATGAAGGAACCGGTGCTGTTGCCAACAACATTTCCAAATGTATTGGTTAGTGCAAATACAGGTATTGCTGTTGGAATGGCGAGTAATATTTGTGGATTTAATCTTGACGAAGTATGCCGAACAACGATAGAATATATTGGTGATAATGAATGCGATATTGCACAAACGCTAAAAGCGCCGGACTTCTCGACCGGTGGTGAACTCATATATAATGCAGACGAGCTTGAATCCATATACACCACAGGGCGAGGAAGTATTAAAGTTCGCGCAAAGTGGCAATATGTGAAAAATGGCAACTTGATAGAGGTTACAGAAATTCCTTACTCGACAACAGCCGAAGCAATAATCGACAAAGTTGCCGAACTGGTAAAAGCAAATAAGCTCAAAGAAATATCTGATATGCGGGACGAAACGGATCTCTCAGGTCTTAAGCTCACCATTGAGTTAAAACGTGGCGTTGATCCAGATAAACTGATGGCAAAGCTCTTCAAGCGAACCCCGTTAATGGACAGTTTCTCATGCAATTTCAACATCCTAATCGGCGGAGTTCCGCGTGTTATGGGTATTCGTGAAATACTTGAAGAATGGACAGCGTGGCGTGCTGATTGTGTAAAACGTAGAGTATTTTGCGAAATGCAAAAAAAGAAAGACAAACTTCACTTACTGCGCGGTTTGCAGAAAATTCTACTTGATATCGACAAAGCAATTGCAATTATTAGAGCGACAGAAGAAGAAGCTGAAGTTGTACCGAATCTGATGATTGGATTTGGTATTGACGAATTGCAAGCAGAATATGTTGCAGAAATCAGACTTCGTAATATCAATCGTGAGTATATTTTAAAGCGAACTGACGAAACAGGACAACTTGAAAATGAGATAGCAGATCTTGAAGATACTCTCAAGTCAAATCGTCGGATAAATTCAATCATTATTCGTGAACTTAAGGATGTAAGTAAGAAATACGGACAAGAGCGACGCACACAGATTGTTTACGAAGATGAGATCGAAGAATTTGACATAGAAGAGCATGTCGAAGATTATCCTGTAAATATATTCATGTCTCGTGAGGGATACTTCAAAAAAATAACACCACTTTCACTCAGAATGGGTGGAGAGCAAAAGTATAAAGAATCAGACGGTGAGTTTATTTCATTTGAGTCACAAAACAAGAATGAATTGCTAATTTTTACCGACAAACAACAAGTCTACAAAGCGCGTGTGCGTGATTTTGAAGATACAAAAGCTTCAAATCTCGGTACATACTTGCCTACGGCTTTAGAAATGGACGAAGGAGAAAATGTAATTTATCTGCTCGATCCGAACGATTATTCAGGGCATATTATCTTCTTCTTTAATAACGGAAAGGCTGCAAGAGTCGAACTTTCGGGTTATATGACCAAGTTGAATCGCAAGAAGTTAACAGGAGCATATTCAGATAAGAGTCCTGTATGCACGATAATGCCACTCTACGAAGAAAAGGAATTGGCTATTTTCTCAAGTGACGGGCGTGTTCTAATATTCAATACATCGCTAATGGCACCAAAGTCAACACGAAGTACTCAAGGTGTACAGGTGATTTCACTTAAGAAAAACAGAGTTTTAGAAAAGGCAGAACCTCTTGACAAAACATTTATAACGAACCAATCTCGCTACAGAGTAAGATCAATCCCTGCTGCAGGCGCTATTTTAAAACCTGAGGACAGAGGTGAGGAACAACTTGCAATAACGCTGGAAAATGGTATTATAGAGTATGAGGAATCTTAACGTTAAAAACATATTAATTATTATTACAGTAATTCTGAGCGTACTTATGCTAGGTGGATGTGTAAGTTTACTTGAATTTCATACAGAAGAAATTACCAGACATGAGGTAGCTCCATATGAACCGCAACCAACTGAGCAGATTGTTGTGTCAAACTATGATGAGTTAATTTCTGTAATACTAGGGCTGGTAATGGAACATGAAAGTGAAGCACAGATTCAGTTTCACTACCATGACAGCGAGGATGTTCAGGCAGAAATTGGGCGTGTACGCTATGAGCTACTTAACGAACATCCGATTGGGGTATTTGCTCTCGAAGATATCACATTGGATGTTACCAGAATTGTAACCCATTTTGAAATAGATGTTTCAATTGATTACAGTCGGACTGAAGAGGAAGTTAACTCAATTACAAACATTTCAACACAGCGATATATGATGACACATTTATTTCGTGCAATGAGCCAGTACAATGAAGAAACTATAATCCGCACACGGCTTCAATTTTCGATAGATGATATAAACAAATTTGTCAGAGAAACATACTATCAAAATCCGCGATATATTGTAATGCTTCCATTTGTAGCAGTTGAGGTATTTCCTCAAGAAGGCATAGATAGAATCTTTAAAATCGGGTTCGCATATACTGCAACCAATCAAAACCAACTCCCGCAAATGAGCGAAGAGCTGACAGACTCCATTCAAAGTCGTGCAGAGTTGGTGGAAGGAGATACAGATTCTGCGAAACTATTATCCTTAATTAATATCCTCATAGACTCAGTAGAGTTTAATGACGGTGCAATGGTACATACTCACGGAGCACAGAATTTTGATGCGACAGCATTTGGTGCATTGATGCACGGTAGAGCAGCTGGAGAAGGATTTGCAATGGCGTTTCAAGCGATTGCAGAAGAAATAGGGCTTGACAGCCGCATTGTACTAGGATATTTTGAAGGTAGAGTTCATGCGTGGAATATTGTTCAACTTTATGGAGAATATTATCATGTTGATGTTGCAATGGCGCGTGTACACGGTATTGAAACGGCAATTTTAAAAAGGGATGTCGATTTTGAAGAAATGATGTATACTTGGGATATGGAAAATACTGTTGCATGCGTTGGTGAATTAACTTTAGAGGATATAATGATTCCGTATATTGAAGATGAGCCATATGATATAGTGGATAATGATGATGTGAATAATGAAGAGGAAGGGTAGGGGAAGCAATGAAAGGTGAAAAAGAATTTTTTCGTAAAAGACTGTTCGGGGGCTTTAACCGAGAAGATGTAACCAAGTACATTGCAAAGGTTGCTAATGAGCGCAATGATGCATATGAAGCTAAGGAAAAGGCTGAAAAAAAAATGCATGCTCTTGAGGAAGAATTGAATAAACTGAAGAGAAATGCATATGTGCCAATTATTACTAATGAGCCTGTACCTAAACCTGTGCTTGAAGCGCCGATAGAAGTTACTAATGAACCGGAAACTGCAGTTGTAGAAAAGTTGATACCGGAAGAGTTCATTGCCGATGAGTTTGCAGTTGCAAGCATGGTAGAACCGAAAATTGTGACTATTGTTGAGCCAGAACCGACTCCTGGATCGAAAGTGGCACCTGAACTGAGAGCTATAATGGAAAAAATTGTAGTTACTGCTGTACCGGAGCAGGAGCCAGAACCAGAGCCAAAGCGTGAGCCGGAAGCACCTAAAGTAATTTCAATCGAAGAGTTGAAAGCAGTCGAAGCACCAAAGCCATTGGAAGTTTCTGAGCAACTTGAAACTGTAAGAGATAAAGTTATAAAAGATGTAGATGCATTAATTATGGATGTATCCGGAAAAGTCGAAAAACCTAAAGAACCATCAAAAGAAATAGCATTTATTGATGATGAAATCGCACAAATTAGACAAATAAGTGAGATTGGAACGACTAAGGAACGCAAAACAGAAACAATAAATTCTGTATGGAACCCTGAAGCATCTGCATTCGAAATTTTACCGAAAGAAGAAAAAAAGACTAAAGTTTGCATAAAAGTAAAGAAACGCTAAAAAAGCAACGATAATTATTGTAATTACTAAATCAAGCATGATTCAAATTGATTCTCGACTTGTAAAGTCGCAAAACATCAATTTTCAGATGGACCTTGTACTCCAACTGTTCAACTGAAAATGTTCCGCTTAAAGAGGCGGGAGTCTTAGCTCAAAACCCTCTACCTCTATTGGTGGTGGGTAAAATAAATGACGAATAGGGGAAATGAGAAATGAAATTTAAATTTATTGACAAGAGAGTCATAGTGACGGACGAATTACGCGAATATGCTGAAAGAAAGATAGGCAAGTTGGACAGATTCTTTAAATCAGAATCGGAAGCATCCATCACTTTTGCTGCAGAGCGAGGTCGTTATATAGCTGAAATAACTCTTAATAATAATGGTATGTTCTATCGTGTAACTGATACAACGAATGACATGTATGCATCAATTGATTCAGCGGTAGCGGCTATTGAGCGACAAATTAGAAAAAACAAAACACGTCTGGAAAAGCGCCTTCGTGCCGGTTCTCTGGACAGAGACAGAACCCCCGCGGTATCACATGATGACGCAGACATAGAGGATACACAAGAATTTAAAATTGTACGCACAAAGAGGTTTCCAATTAAACCAATGACACCGGAGGAAGCTGTATTACAGATGAACTTATTGGAACATGAATTCTTTGTGTTTAAGAATCAGAACAGTAATGATGTGTTTTCAATCGTATATAAACGCAAGCAAGGTGACTACGGACTAATAGAAACCGACTAATTACGAATAATTAATAACGAAAATCGAACGAGCCGCATTATTGCTATGCGGCTTCTTTCAACTAAGGAGAAAATTACCTCAATATGAAAAAGACATTAAGAAACATTATTGCATTACTACTAGTGCTCTCGTTCAGCATTGGAATTCTTGCCGGATGTACATATATTTTGCGACCTGGCAACGAGGAAGTGCAAGATAGTGTAGTTGAGCAAGAAAGCATAGTTGAGCAGCAAGAAAGTATAATTGAAGATCAAGATGAGCGGGAGAGTTTAACAGAAGCACAAATACTAGTAAATCAGGAAGATTTTGACATCCTCATGGATGAATTGTTTGAAGACTGGGTTACAAGTGATACAATTTCAATGAACTTTACTCTTGCAGATCCCGAGGCTATGGGTATTGAGAGACCGGAAGTGACATTTGGTACTATAACATCGCAGGAGAGTATTGAAGATTCAAGACAAGATACGATTAATTTATCTAATCAGCTTGATGATTTTGTTAGAGCGTATCTTCGATATGATCAGAGAATTGTATACGATATACTAAGGCGCAGCCTTTTACTTTCTGAAATTATGGGAGAAGATGATGACTTTTTCTACGTTACAGGCATTATTCGCCCTATGAACGGACTACAGGTGCAACTGCCAATTTTGCTTGCTGAATTCAATTTCTATACAGTAGAAGATATAGAAATATATCTGGAACTGCTTGCTGATACATACCGCTACTTTGATGAAATTATAGAGTTTGAACGTGAACGCTCAAGGCGTGGTCTTTTCTTAAATGATGCTAATGTTGACAGCGTTATCGAATCAATAGAAAGTTTCATTGAAAGCCCTGAAGATAATCTGTTGATCACAATATTTAATGATAGAATAGAGAATTACTATGGACTTACTGATGAGCAGCGTGAACGTTTTATGCAAGAGAACGAGTATCAAGTCCTAAACAATGTAATACGCGCATATGAGAGTCTTTTAGAAGCAATGCAAGAGCTACGAGGAGTTGGCGCGCGTTCAGGTGGGCTTGCGAACTTGCCGGGTGGTGTAGAATATGCTCATGCACTACTACGTCATAGAATCGGAACAGATAAGTCGATAGAAGAACTGGGAGAAGTATTGTCAACATGGCTACAAGATACGTGGTCAACCGCATTTGAAATTCTTCAAAACAATCCTGAACTTGATGAACGATTTAGAAATGGCACAGCGGGACAAATAGACGACATGCCTGTTGAACAACAGATTTTTAAATTGCGCAGTCAAATGATGAGGGACTTTCCGCAAATTGAAGGAGAAACGGGGCTAAGTGTAGTAGAAGTGCACGAAAGTCTACAAGATCATCTTGGACCTGCATTTTTCCTTGTACCTGCTGTGGATAGATTTAATGAAAATGTTGTATACATGAATCCGGCATCTACTGATGACAACTTGTTTTTCTTTACAGTATTAGCCCATGAAAGCTATCCGGGACATATGTATCAGAATGTTTATTTTCGTTATCAGTTTCCTCATCCAATACGATTTGCCCTATCAAATATTGGTTATTCTGAGGGATGGGCAACCTATGCAGAAATGTTTAGTTATTTCTTTGCCGGTATTGGTGAGGAAGAAGCAACTTTGTTTTGGAGTGATCGCTTTCTCAACATGCTTATGGTATCTCATATAGATTTTGGTGTAAACCTCTTAGGGTGGGACATGGAAGATGTAGCCGAATTTCTTACAATATTTGGTATTACAGATATGGACCCAGCGGAACGTATGTACAACAGAGTAACGGCCGTTCCACTAAATTCGCTTTTCTATACACTTGGATTTATAGAGATAATCGAACTCCGTGTTGAAGCTGAAAATACACTGAGAAGTGACTTCAACTTACTGGACTTCCACACGTTCATTTTAGACATTGGTCCGGCACCGTTTCCAATAATAAATGAACGTATGCTAAATAGAATTGATTCGACCGGAACATTAGCACCTGCAGCATAATATAATAGAGGCTTCGGAGGAATAATGAGTGCAATCATAAAAATCATCTTGCAGCATCCCGATTTAGACTTAGAAAACTATATTCTATAGTGATCCCATTGAACGTTGGTCATCCATTAGTGTATTTAAGTTAAATGTATCAACGTTACTCGGCTCTTGGACAGGTGGAGGAGATGCAGACTCAAGAATACTTGTTGATACCGGAGGAGTTTCAGAAGCTATAGCATCATTGACAATAGCACTTTGAGTTGGTTCAGCTACTGCTGGTGCATCCGACCTTACAGTAGCTTTCGTTGCAGCCACACTTGGAGCTTTACTCTCTTTTGCCACAGCGACTGTTTCTGTGGTTACCACAGTTTCTGCTATATCAACAATACCATCCGGAACACCACCTTGAAGTGAGTTTGGATTTACCATCATAACACCGTCATGCTTATAGATGAACAAAATTTTATCGCCTTCATTGATTCCAAGACATTTGCGAATCGAAATTGGAATGGTAATTTGCCCTTTACTGGTTACTTTTGCTACTTCCATACCATATCTACCTCTCTATCATAAACTTAAATTTCGTACTTTCCTTACCATATATTAAACAACCTCACACATAATGTCAATAGAGAATAGAGAAAATACTGTATTTTTAGGGAGGAAAAAAGGAATGGCAATTGTCAGAGCATATACGCTGCCACATCCACCACTTGCGGTGCCGACGGTAAGTAAAGGTAAAGGAAGTAAGGAAATCGCAGACACGCTATCTGCAATGGATGAAGTCGCTCGTGAAATCGCAAGTATTGCACCGGAGACAATAATATATATAACACCCCATGGAACAGTATATTCGGACTATTTCCATATATCACCGGGTAAAAAAGCGTATGGTGATTTAGAGAGATTTGGAGCGCATGGCGAAACATTTGAAACATATTATGATTTAGACCTAGTGAGTGAAATAATACGGGTTGCACAGAAACATGACATATACGCAGGTACACAAGGAGAAAAGGATGCCAAACTTGATCACGGAGTTACAGTACCTATGTGGTATATAAATCAACACTACAATAATTATCAGTCAGTCCGCGTATCACAATCCGCTATGGCTTCTGTAGAACACTATATGCTTGGACAAGTAATTGCAGAGGCGGCAGAAAATAAGGAACGAAAAGTCGTGCTGATAGCATCATCAGATTTATCTCATAAATTAAGTGCAGAGGGACCATATGGTTTTTCTGCGGAGGGTCCAAAGTTTGACTCGCAGGTTATCAAAGCATTAGAAAAAGCTGACTTCCTATCATTATTTGACATAACAGATGAGTTTAGGGAGCGCGCCGGAGAATGCGGCTATAACTCGCTCATGATTCTCGCTGGCTGTTTTGACAGACAAAATGTTGACGCAAAGCTGCTTTCATACGAAGGACCATTTGGTGTAGGTTATGCTGTTGCAAGGTTTTGTCCGACGGTAAGGAATGAACGGAAAAACATACTTGAGCAATATATAAATAGCAACTTGGAGAAAATAGAAAACATGAAAAATATAGAGGACGAATATCAAAATCTCGCAAGAAAATCACTTGAACACATGGTGATGACAGGAGAAGAGATACCAACTCCAGGCAACATATCAGATGAACTTATCAAAAGAAGAGCGGGCGTATTTGTTTCGATATACAAAAATAACAGGCTTCGTGGTTGCATAGGAACAATTGCACCAACAAAAAAGTGCGTAGCAGATGAGATAATACAAAACGCAATATCTGCTGGTATGTCAGATACTAGATTTGAGCCTGTACAAGCAAGAGAACTGCCATTATTAACATACAAAGTTGATGTATTGTCCGCGCCCGAACTTATATCTGGACGGGAGCAACTTGATGTAAAGCGCTATGGAGTAATCGTAACTAGCGGGTATAAAAGAGGACTACTGCTTCCGAATTTAGACGGAATTGATACAGTAGATGATCAGATAGACATAGCAAGAAAAAAAGCAGGAATATCACATGATGAAAAAATCAAATTAGAAAGATTTAAAGTAATACGTCATGAGTGAGTTAAAAATAGCCAGATACTGGGAGTGCATGTATTCTAGCACAGTCAAATGCAATTTATGTCCTCATTACTGTGAACTTGTTAATGAGAGTATGGGGAAATGTGGCGTACGAGTAAATATAAACGGAGCGCTATTTTCAACTAATTATGGGAAAGTGACATCTGTAGCACTTGACCCAGTTGAAAAAAACCACTGTACATGTTTTACCCGGGTAAAAAAATTGTATCTATAGGAAGCTACGGCTGCAATTTGAAATGTCAGTACTGTCAAAACCATAGAATATCTATGGAGTATGAGAATATTAAGACTGAGCACATGACACCGGAACAGTTAACGGAAATAGCAGTAATGACAAAACAAGATGGCAATATTGGTGTGGCATATACATACAATGAGCCACTTATAGGATACGAATTTGTTGAAAACTGCTCTAAAGCAATCCACAAAGTTGGACTCAAGAATGTACTTGTCACCAATGGGTATATAAACAAGGGGCCACTTGAAGAGCTATTACCGTTCATTGATGCGATGAATGTTGATATTAAAGGACATAGTGACAAAACCTACGACAAGATCGAAGGAACGCTTGAACCGGTCATAAAAGCGATTGAAATAGCAAATATAAAATGTCACATTGAAGTGACAACACTTATTATACCGAATGAGAATGAAAATGAAGTTGAAGACATTGCGAAAAAACTGGCAATCATAAATCCAAATATACCATATCACATATCGAGATTTTTCCCAAGATACAGATACTCCGACAGAGTAGCAACCCCGCCGGTGACAATGTATCGTTTATACGAAAAAGCAAAACAATATTTAAATAATGTCTACATGGGCAACATGAGGTAAGGAAAGTAGGGGGCCGAATGGCTGCGATTACTTTCGCTTCAATAACCTATTCATGGATTTTTTCAAAATATGCTTTGATGAAGGCTTACTATCATCCTGTTTCAGTAATAAATCATCCTCTTCGGTTTGAATAGCACGGGATTTTGCTTCAATAGTAAAATGCTCTTGAGAATTGCGTGGATGAGTAGGATCAACACATTCGCGCAAGACATAATTACCATCAGAGCGCAAATCCCAAGCATTAGTGTCATCATTGAACATAGTATCCAACATCCATATAATTCTGTTTTTCAGGTCAACATCCAAAATCGGACAAGCAACCTCAACGCGGCGTTCAGTATTACGAGTCATAAAATCGGCTGAAGAAATGTAAATATCTGCATCTGCACCTTCACCAAAACAGAATATGCGGGTATGCTCGAGAAATTTACCGACAATACTAAAAATACTGATATTATCAGTTACACCCGATAACTCAGGAACCAAACAGCAGATCCCACGCACATTCATAAAAATATTGACACCGTCAGCACTTGCTTCAACAAGTTTTTCAATAATATCCCTATCAGTCAGTGAGTTACACTTTATTACAATTTTACCTGTCATGCCGGTGAGTGCTTTTTGTCGCTCACGCTCAATGCTTGCCATAACATTGTTCTTAAAACTGTTTGGAGCCACCCAAAGGTGCGTATATTCACCCTCAAGGTTTCCAATCAACATATTGCTGAAAAATGCAGCAGCATCATGACCGATTTCTTGATTTGCAGTAATTAGAGAGAGATCTGTATAGAGTTTTGCAGTTTTTTCATTAAAGTTTCCGGTACCAATCTGGGTGATATAGTGAAGTTTACCGGATTTTCTTTGTGTTATAAGACATAATTTCGAATGACACTTATAACCAACAAGACCATATATTACTCTACAACCCGCTTCCTCAAATCGGCTTGCCCACTCAATATTGTTACTCTCATCAAATCGAGCACGCAATTCCATGAGAACAATGACTTCCTTACCATTCTCAGCAGCTTGAATGAGGTACTCAGCAAGCTTTGACTGTGCATCAAGACGATACACAGTTATTTTTATTGACAAAACGGAAGGATTGTCGGTAGCTTGGCGAATAAGGGATATGAAGGGCAGCATACTCTCATATGGGAAAGAAAGCAATAAATCCTTCTCAGAAATGAGCTTAATCATATCTCCTCTGACAGATGCTGGTAAAGGATTGGCAGGCATATGAGTAGGCCAAACCAGTCTATTGAGAATATTTTTGTCGAAATACCATCCCCAGTTGAAGCTGAACGACAAATCAAGTGGAGCAGATGATAGGAAGACTTGCTGAGGCCCAAGATGTAGCCTAGAACAAAGAAAATTCACCATTTCCGGACTAATTGAGCGAGTAAGTTCAAGACGAACGGGCGCTAAACGTTGTCGTTTCTTAAGCAATGCTTTCATATGTTGACGAAAATCAATACCCTCATCAAGCTGTTCTTCATCGGTACCTACGTCAGCATTACGTGTAACAGCAATTACACATCCTTCAATAATTGAGTATGTGCCGAAAGTCAAATCAGCAAAATATAATATCAGCTCTTCTAGTAAAACGAACCGCCACCCCTTACCATCAAGTAAAATCAATCTCTCGAGTTCAGAGGGGACAGCAATAAGACCAAATGTTGTACCTCTTTTCTTCTCAAGAGTAACCGCAATATGCATTTGCATATTGTGAATATGAGGAAAAGGATGCTTTGTATCTATTATAGAAGGCGATAAAAACGGCATGATATTGTGCATAAAGTGACTTTTTAGAGTTTTGAGTTCGCTGGCGGATAGATCTTCTATTCTTACAAACTCAATTCCATGCTTTTGCAACCCTTGTGTTACTGAAAAAAAAGCTTGCCCCACTAACTCATACAAAGGAGGAAGTGCACGATAAATCTCATCAAGCTGTTCCATGGCAGACATTCCGGTTTTATTATCACTTAACATATTATCCAAAAGAACAGAGTCAGAGAGTGAACCTACGCGAATCATAAAAAACTCATCTAAATTACTTGTGAAAATTGAGATAAATTTGAATCTTTCCATCAAAGGCATATCTGCACGGTTTGCTTCAAGTAAAACACGCTCATTGAACTTCAGCCACGAAAGTTCTCTATTTTGCATATAAGACGCAGTTTCAAAAGCTGGTGTAGGCTCAGTAGAATCAAAATCGTCAATTACAGAGTCGAAATCATGCTCATTAACACGCTCACTCATAGAAAACCTCCAATTATATTCGTAAAATATCATCACTCTGGCTATTTTAACATAAATCGACAGGTATTTCCTAGTGTTTTATTTTATATTGGAGATCTACAGTTAACATTACAAGTCCCATGTTAGCCGTAATCAAGTGGTATGTCGCGGATTTTTCGCGTATGTAACTACGTTGATATTTCAATGTGGCGCTTCGCACCAGTGGCTCTCGCCACTCATTCGCCTATCGGCGAACGCATCTCATATTAGGGCGATGAGACCCGTTCTAGCG
>Ga0123355_10009187_pt1 | contig 15001 bp, 13 predicted proteins | sample TergutEmb28metaG_3_FD_89872 | JGI IMG/M metagenome (GOLD analysis project Ga0123355, IMG submission 89872) | Embiratermes neotenicus P1 segment gut microbial communities from Petit-Saut dam, French Guiana - Emb289 P1 | ecosystem: Host-associated > Arthropoda: Insects > Digestive system > Gut ...
ATGGCATCTCGTACTAGTGATGCTGATTCCAATATGGAGTTTCCAGGAACGTCGCAAAACTGACTCGTGTAGAGATGATCCTTTAGGACATGGCGCAGACTACGTGCCATTATCCGAGCTAAAAGTTTGTATTCTGCTGTCAGGAGGGAGATTGTGCATTATCCATTCTGTGTCCGGTCGCCGTTGGATTTTGGCAGACAGACTATGATGCCATGTTTCTGTTGAGGAGTGATTTTTTCGTGTAGAAAATCTGATTCTTTAGCTCATGTATGTCCTGTTTTATGGTGTTAATTTGGCTATGTAAAATTCCGGGCTATTGCCTTCAATGAATGGGCGTTTTGTGCTTAGCTCCTGACCGCAATGCGGGTGAGAGTTAACCAATGGTAATCGGTTGCTCAACTAGGTTGGACAGGTGAGTGGTATGACTCCTTGCAGACTGGTGGCACATGTATGTACTATTTCTATAGAAGCATATTTGTGGCGAAGATGTGTTGCGAAAGTGTTGAGGACGTTTCGGTGGCCGAAAACATTGTAGCCCTGCATAACTACTATTTGACGGAAGACTCTTGTCTCACGTCGATTCACCATTATGAGAATGTGGAAGAAGGAGGGTTCATCATCTTCCATTTGGTCTTGAGCATTGTTGTCCATCATGACCTTATCCATTCGTCTCGCGTTTAAGCTTACCGTCTTGGCTTTATAGCGCTGGAGTGCTGGTAGTTTGGCGGGTTCTGTGATGTCACTAAATAAAATGTCATATATGCACTGTTAGAGGTTGTTTTCTATTATCTTATTATCTTTGTTACGTTTGTGTTATTCTTTGCGGAATGGGATAAGAAGGAGTTTTTTGCACTCCCCTCCCAACACATGGCTATTTCGGGATTGTACCGTCTATTATTCTGTCATTTTACCCACTCAAAGCCTATCCTTTTTTTTGAGATGATCATCTTTTTTCAGTATTGGGTCCAAATTCCATATGCCCCGTGCTCTCTGCATTTCAGTGTCTTGTACAGTATTGAACATCGCGAAAGCGTAGTGGTCCGTGTAGGAGGCAGGAATAATTTCTATTCCATTATTTTTCTGTATTTCCGAGATTGTATATAAAAGGTCTAGTCTCGTGGTTCCATGGCGGGATTAGTATGTGTATGTAGGGCAGTGGGGTTCTGATTCCAAGCATCGTGTATTTCTAATCCGTGGATCATCCCCGTGTGGGCCCTGCTGGCTTGAAATTGTCCTTTAGTGTCACCAGGGTGTAAAACGAAGTTGAATTAACCCCCAAAAAAGAGATGGGTAGGGCCGACCTCAAACAAATATGGCATTAGGCTTTGTGTTCCTGACGGTGCGTACATGTTTGTAAGTCTTATTCCCTTTTAGTCTGCCGCTATCACTCATCTTGAAGACAAAGCATTGAAATTTGTGAGCTGCAACGTGCTGTATGCTAAAATGTCCGTTCCGCGTATGGGAGCTCTGATGTTTAAATGTCTGTTATAACCACGAACATTCAAATCCTCCGTGCTCGTCACCTCTTGGGTAAAGATTATGTAAAATTCATGTTGTATAAAGTCATCCAGCATCCCCACTCTCGTCCGCGCGGTTATGCCATTGATATTTAATATGTCAATTTTTACGGTGCTCATCGGGACGGTCGGTGGAGTGGGGGTGGGTTTGTTGTTTTGGGTTGAGATGTTAAATCTTCCTGTCTTAGTGGACTGTACGTCGCGTGCTGCTGCGCGAGCACTCGTTCTGTGGTTCTCCCGTTTTTTCTATTTTCATTTTTTTGGTCTTTTCGGACTGATCCTCATAGGGTCTTCAGCTCCTTCGTTATCCTGCTGCGATAACTCAGTGTCCATTCCTTCTATAGTCTTGTCTCCCTTTTCGCTGCATTTGTCCATCCTGTCTGTCTGTCTGTTGTTCAATGTTTTCTTGTTTATGTACTTTGCTGTGGTGTCGACGCTCTATATTTTCTCGTGTAGTCGTTGTGTTGTTTGCTACGTCCTCGATTATATCATCGGGGTGTTGAGCCATTTGGTTTTGTTGCTGTTGTTGTTGATGTGCCGTCTCGCTGTGTACATTACTGTGTATCCGATGCGATTCTGTTTCCACGGTAGTAGTAATGCTACCGCTGTGGTATATTTTGGAATTTCGACTTTTTCCTGGGTGTTTTCTCAGAGATGCACCACGCCCCCTACGCCAATTACGGCCGTACAATTTGGTACATTGCTGCCTTACATCTTGTTACATTGCCGCCGTACAGTTTGGTACATCGCCACCCTAAGGTTTGGTAGTATTCTATCGCCATCCCAGCGCCACTGGTAACTGACCCAACTCAACGCGATTGTCACGTGACTTTGTTCATCCGTGTAACGTATCCTACATCAATATGACGTCAATGAATAATACTATGAAGCGTAAGGCGTGAATGAGCTACATTAATATGTATGATGCAGATAACTTTGAAATGCTTCTATTGTTTTAAACTCTGTCTCTTTACATTGTCCTGCTTCATTAGTATTCGTATTTTAACCTGAACATTATGGCTGCCGTAACCTCATAGCAGTATAGAATGGAAGTAGAGCCCACCCATAACTCCCGCCTCTAGCAATATATGAATTCATTTGTATTCATAATTTAACTTTTGTATCGTTAAGTCTTTCATATCGCAATATGCGGCCAGACAATCTCCGCCCTTTTACATTGTATTGTGTCATTTGTAACTTCATAGTGAAACGAGACCCCTCCCATAACCTGATGTTCTCCTCTAGATGGTATTCCGCCATTTGTAACTTAACATTTGCATCTTTGATGGCGACATGCTTAATAACTTTAAATTAGAAGATTGTATAGGTTCCAATCGTCTCTCTTTTTTTGTAGGATCTTACTCCAGGCAAGAAAAAAATAAATATTCACACACATGTACACACATATTTTTACTATTTCTTTTTTTCAAAGTTACACTAATATTCCAAATGTTTATTTATTTGTACATACACATGTGTAGCCGAAATTTAAATTACAAAAAGGCTTTGCGAAACATTCACTGTAGAATTTTGTTCAACATTAGTACCTCAGGACAATAAAAATTCACACAAATATTTGACAATGTTTTGTGTTTGTACACAAATATCATTAATTAAATTACTTTTTACAAACATGTATAAATGCGAGCCAACTATATTTTAGTTTTTTTCAACAATCAAAATATGTAATGAAAGTCATCCATGAATTACATTTTTTCTACCTTAGTTTATAAATTCATTTTTTAAACTTTCTTCAACAATCAAAGTATGTAATTGAAGTCATCCATGAATGTACATTTTTTACACGTTAGTTAATAAAAAACTTCTGTAATCTATCTATACATTGTGGTTTTAAATTTGCTGGCCTAAATCTTTGTCTGTTTCAAACAGACTGCTAACCCATTAATATTCTTTGTTTGGAGGTTTCATATTTTTTTCCCTTAAGACCTGCAAAATTGAAATATGTTAATTACATTTCAATTTTCAACAAATAAGATCTTCATCTTTCACATATTTCCATGTATATGAGATTCAACGAAACTACTTTATTATTAATTTTCTCTATACCATCATCCGAAAAGGCAGCACTGTATAGTTTCAGCAGAAAGTTCTGGAAGGTGGTGGATTCAGAATCCCGTTTAGTGAGCAAGACTGTCTGTCCGAATTTACTCGTGATTCGATTACCGCGGACAATTGGATACTTTTTATCCGTCTCTAAAGAGTTGATATTGACACACTGGCACGAAGTAGCCTCTTCGATTTTTTTGCGAGTTCCATCTGCAGGAAATTTGAATTCGTATTGTATTTTATGTTTGAATGTTAAGTCGGCTAACTTATTTCTTTCGGAGTCAAAATAGAATAATAATAATTATTAATACAGTTTCTTTTGTTTCCGGACTGGAGAAAATTGTTCCCGGCGTGTGTCGCCTTGAAGTCAGGCAATATTTCTCTGCGTGTTCTGATTTATATGTTGATAGGCTGCAAGGTGTTCTAGGATAGAAAGATGATGTCATGTTTAAGTGATGTAAGTGTACTGTAATAAATAGAGGTTTTAGCGTTTGTGTCGTCGTCAGTGAAGACCAGGCAGCGGGTGATTATTATTCCAACTACGTTTTTTACATGTAAAAATATCTAGGATGTTGTATTTTTTAAAAAATCGATTTTTTCAGAATGGCTCGCAGATTGGTACAGATGGTACAATTACTAGGCCTTATAGGCGGTTTAATGCTGTAGGAATACAAATTACCGTGCGCCTGTTGCCTCCTTCGACTAATGATGACCCTGTTACTCATTTTTAGCAAGTGTAAATGATTTGTTTGAGTATGTGCTACAGAATGTGCGCGATAGTGATATGGTGGGGATGATCATTCATAATCAGTAAATCAAAGTGTCAAGCCAATTGGAATCAGTTTCAGGCGGAAAGATCAATTATCCGGAGTTATGATATGGAGTGTCTTTGAAAAAGTGTCTCAGTCTAATTCTAGATTTAACGCCTTGGACGCTCTGATCCTAAATGTGCATTCTGATAAGATGCCAGTGGGTTTTTGCGGCGTCGCTATGAAGACAATTGGCAGACCGATCTCCGTCATGGCACACCTAAAAAGTATCTATCAAATTTAACGCCACCGAGAATTGATTAGCGTACGCGTTAATAATAGCGATTACGAGAATAGATAACGATTCAAAGTATGAATCATACCGTAAAGGTTGGAAGATACGTCTTGTAGTTCGAGACCTGCTCTAGAAGACAGGTATCGATCTGTCTTTTGGTGCAGGGATCCCAGAAATCGCAAGACACCAGGAACATATCAAGGTTTAAGTTGCGACAGCATAATATTTGAGCGTCGAGTCGAGTCCGCCAAACGTCTCGACTTACTTTACGACGATATTGATGGGCACTATCACGTAACTACGAATCTGACTGGCGCTATGGCAAGACGGTACGTCTGTAAAGCGTGTAACATAAGTTGTTGGAGACACGTCACGCACGTATGCGACCAGACGTTTAGTGACTGCATGATGAGCCCGCTTTGCACATTTGAAGATATTCGCATTAATTGCAAAGAATGCAACCGGTACTTTAGAAGTCAGAACTGTTTTGATATTCACAAGAGACGTACACCGAGAAAAGAAACGTATGTGAGAGTAAGCGTTGTTGTGGCACGTTGTGGAAATTGTGACGCGCGAAAACCACGGATGTAATAAACGATTGTGGCAGAACTCTAAGCAGAACAAAGAAGCCGGCCACTTGTTTTTCATGAGACCGCTGAAGAACGTTTTGCCAGCCGGCGATAGGGTGTTGTACGTATTTTACGATTTCGAGACCAATCAGAACACCAGATATTCGGAAACGACCACGTTACACATTCCCAATCTCGTTTGTCTACGGCAGTTTTGTTCTAGGTATAAAGATGTGGAAGATGATGAGCGTGATTGCGAGCAATGCGGCGTGAGAAAACACTCGTTCTGGGACTATCCTGTAGGTAGCATGGAATCATATCTATGTGAACCGCGCCCTTGGGTTAACAAGGTCATTGCAATAGCTCACAACGCCAAAGCATTCGATCTACATTTCATTCTGAACCGTGCGATCCTCTTGAAATGGCGATCCGAACTGATCATGAACGGACTGAAAATAATGTGCATGAAGATGGAGCATCTGGTGTTTCTAGATAGGGTGTCTTTTCTCCCGTGTTCGCTACGTAAGCGCTCCGAGGCTTTCGCTTTGACGGCCTCCAAATCATGGTACCCACACTATTTTAATACTGAGGAAAACCTAGAATATGTCGGTCCGAACTCCGATGCCTCGTATTACGGCGCTAATGAGATGAGCGAATCGGAGTGTAAAAATTTTCTCGTCTGGTACGAAATTCAGAAAAAGAAAGGTGCTCTGTTCGATAACAGATGCGTGTTGGAAACGTACTGCCAAGATGATGTCACAGTATTACGGCAAGAGTGCAGAGTGTTTAGACGAGTGTTTATACATATCGGTATCATAGAGGTTTTTCTGGAAGCCATAAAAAACGCTTCTGCACGCAATAAGATGTTGCGTGAACAGTTTCTGTAGCCCGATACCATAGGTCTCATTCCAACCGGCGGATACACCGCTAACGTCAATTACAGTAAGAAATTGTTGATGTGGTTGGTCTACAGGGAAAAGACAGACGAGGGACGCAAGATACTGCACGGGCGCAATCTACGCGAATATAGGCTGCCAGAACTCCCCCACTTTAGTGTGGACGGTTTCTGCCAGGAGACAAGGACCGTGTACGAATTTCTCTGCTTTTAATACCACGGTCGTACGTGCGAAACCTACCGTGACGTCACTACAATTAGAGGGGATACCCTAGCGTAGAGATATGAGCTCACGATAATGCGAATAGAGCAGATCACGCGCGCGGCTTATCAGGTAGAAATACAGTGGGAGTGTGATTTTGATGTGGAAATTTTGACACGTCATCCCGATTTGAAGACACATCCTGTAGTATTACATAGTCCTCTCAACACGCCAGATGCCTTATACGGAAGTCGCACTAAGGCCATGAGACTTCACTATAAGGTACGCGAGGGCGAAGAGACTGTACAATACGTGGACGTGATGAGTCTTTATCCGTACGTGTGTAAATATTTCAAATTTCCCGTGGGACACCTTGTAATTCATGTGGGTGGCGCGTGCCAAGAATCAGAAGCCATGTTACGGAAAGAAGGATTGATAAAATGTTGCTTCCTACCACCATCCCATAGACTCTACCATCCGGTGTTACCTTTTCGCTGCAGCGACTAACTGTTTTTCTGGCTGTGTAAGTCGTGCGCTACCGAGCGAAACTCGGATGGCGAATGCGATAATGAAACAGTTGCCGAGAGATCCCCCGTCGGTACATGAGTCATAGACGAAGTTAGGTTAGCCGTACAGAAGAGTTACGAGGTCATAGAAATTTATGAAGTGTAGGAATACACTGTCACTCAATATGATCCGCAGACGGGTCAGGGCGGTCTCTTTGTCGAGTATGTAGATACAGTTTTGAAATTGAAGACGGAGTCTAGCGGATATCCGGATTGGGTTCGAACCCCGGAGGACGAGGATCGCTATATATCTAATTTCCACGATAGCGAAGTGATCCGTCTAGACAAAGAGGCCATAAGATCTAACGCGGCGAAACGCGGTCTGGCAAAACTCTACCTGAATTCCAATTGGGGCAAATTGACGGAAAGGAATAACAGGACAAAATCCAAGATAATCTCTGATCCCCACTCCGGGTATCGAATTCGCGACCCTGATGTTCGCCAACGATGACGTAGTCTGGGCATCATGGCGTTTCATGGCGGAGGAACAGATCCCGAGCTTACGTTATACGAACGAAGTCATTGGCGCATATGTAACAGCCAGTGCTCGACTGCACCTGCATTCGTATCTAGACAGTGTGCAAGAGAGGGCCCTGTATTGCTATACAGATAGCATCATGTTCGTCCAGCCTAGAGACCAACCGGCCCTGGTCGAGACCGGGGACAATCTCGGGGTCATCACTTCGGAACTGAGACCCTCAGAATTTATTGAGGAATTTTTTAGCGCTGGGAATAAGAAACAATGCCCACAAGATTGTTAATACTGCGACAGGCGAGCGAAAGACGTTCTGTAAAATTAGAGGAAGTACCTTGAATTTTAACGCTTCGCAAATGGTCAATTTTGATGTCATTAAGGACATGATTTTGGGGAAAACCGATACGGAACAAGTGACTGTACATACAGAGAAGAAGACCAATCGTAAGAGGAAGGCAGGAGGAAGCGTAGTTTCTATAATACCCGAACCCGAGGACAAGTTATACAAAATTTTTTTTCAAGAGGTGGCGACTAAACGAAAATACGTCATTGCCGTTTGGGTATAAATAGGAGAAGATTGCCCTCTCTCAACGTCATTCTTAGATCAATGTCTAATCTATTATCTACGAGTGACGATCTAAAATTTAAAGTCCGTTCTCTTGTTTAGTGAGTGGACCTAGCGGTTCTGGCAAGTCTTAATTTTGCATACGGTTCCTGAAGAACCTAGACGCGCTGTGTACCGAGCGAAATTTTAACGGTGGTGTGATCTGGTGCTATAGCGAGAAGACAGCCGTACACAATAAACAGGTGGCCGTACTGAAGAAGATGATTCGTAATAACGAGGGTGTTCGTCAGATTTTAAAAACGCTCGTACGAGACCGTGCTTTATTATCCTCGACGATCTGTTAAACGACGTTTGTTCCAAAGAAGTGTGTGACTTGTTTACGAAAGGCAGCCATCACAGAAATATCAGCGTGATTCTAATTACTCAAAATCTTTTTCACCAGGGACGCAATTGTAGGGACATTTCGATGAATGCCAAATATTTGGTTCTATTTACAAACCTCAGGGTTTAAAATTGGTTCATGTTTTTGGCCCGGGAAATGTATCCCGAAAATAGCACTAGTCTATATTATGCATACATGGACGCAACCCAACGACGTTACAGAAACCTCATTTTAGATCTATCGCAAGATAAGAATGATCGCCTGCGATTTAGAACGAACATATTCGTTACGGATCCTCCCTCTCCCATCATCTACGCTCCGATGGAGAATGAAGCGAGTGAAATCAAATTATCACGCTCTTCACGTACTATAGACGGCCTAACCGAGACTGCGTAAAGCCATTGTTTCGAATTATAAGAAGGATCTCGTGAATAGCATAAGCGAATGCGTCTTGAACGTCTTGAACGGCAATATTAATTTCACAGACTGTAGTAAGCAGAAACTGCGAAACAATAAAGTCGCGCTTCGCAAGGTCGCCAATAAGCGAGTGCCTCTCTCTAGCAAGAAGAAATTCATAATTCAAAGAGGCGGCTTTTGTTGCCTCTCTTGAGCACTGTTTTACCGACGATCGCTAGCCTTAGTTTCAGACCGTCTTATAAAGACAAGTAAAAAAAATATTACTTAAAATGTATTTCGTTTCGGCCGACCGCTTCAAACAACCCTCTATTCTCCTCTTTTAGCGGCGCAACCGAAAGCCCCTGTCCCTAAGAAGAAGAAGAAGAAGAAGAAGAAGAAGAGAAAAATAAAGGAACGTGAAAACCCGTAAGAAAAGTGGGTTAAGTATCGTAACATATCCGCGAGGTAGATATCAAACGCAGGACTCAGATACAGGCCATTGCGAATTTTTTTAATAATGTGTTACCCGAAACAGCGTTTTCTAGCCGGTTCAAATCCTCTAAATCATTGCGATTTTCGGGGACGCATTTGGAGGAGGCAGCGGCATTAACTACTGCGGCAATTGCTTCGACTTCGAAAGAGGTAGAATATGATACTCTGACACATAGACATTTCCCCGAACTCGAAGACGACGACGACGATGATAATGATGACAATAATATTGCCGAGGAATATATACAAGCATTTGGCATGGAGGTCGTAGGCAGAATAGCCAGTCCGTACGTAGTGCCGTATTTCTACAACAATGTTTTTCTGGATACACAATACGGTATTCGATAAGTTGGCGATTTGTTTATGATAGGTGATTCCGATTTACTTGTAGACATGATAGCGATATCACGATTAAGGACAAGAATTTAGAGGGACAAAAGGATTATTGGAACTATTAACTCGCAAGAATGTTATCCGAAAACATAACACAACGGACGATTTGAAAAAATATAAGAAAATATTGGTGCTGACTAACGCTCACTTGACCGACTACCAGCCCGGCGGTGACATTCAGGTAACGCGAAGACCAAAATTTAATGACGTCATATCACACCTCTTTCCGCAAACGAGGCGGCGAGGTAACGAATCGGCATTACGACGTAGGTGGGTAATGTATTAATAGAATGGCTACTAGCAGGTTATATTATGATCCCGCCAAACCTTAGGCATTCTCGACATTTAAAAGTTTCGGGTAGCAGTATAAAAGAAAATAAAAAGCTCGGCGACATCAGGGACTAGCTAGAGAAGCAAGATGCTTACACGCTTCACAGACCTGTCAGAAAGCGCTTCGCGTGCAAATCCTCTTCGGTAAATAATGTGATGGATGTTTGGGAAAGCGATCTTTTGGACGTTCGTGCTCTCGGCAAATTCAACGACAGTTACGTGAACATAATATCAGCCATAGACGTCTTTTCCAAATTTTGACATATGGTCCCTCTGAGGTTCAAGACTGGTACCGCAGTGACGTCAGCATTTCAGTGAAATTTCAAGGACCCTAGATATGTCAGACGTTCTCCCGTCTGGATGCGAACAGATAAGGGCAAAGAATTTTTAAACAAGCAATTCAAGTTATGTTAAAACGTGAGGTCAATCTGTTTCAGGTGTGTAAAAATGCCGACGTGTAACGCTCGGTCGTAGAACGAGCTTATAGAACTATCCGCGATTGGCTCTATAAATATTACAGATATAAAAATACGTACAGATATATTGACGTTTTGCCCAAATTTGTCCAAGCTTACAATGACACTGTTAACTCCTCCTCGGGCATGGCGCCGTCTAGGGTGACAGATTCGGACATTCTCGCCGTATGGAAGATAATGAACTAAGATTCTTCTCATTCGTGCCGTTTGTGCGAAATTCCGCGTCACTCAACACGGGCGTACCAGCAAAGAAAAATGAAGTTTGCTAAGGGCGGCGAGCAGAACTTCAGCACCGAGATATTATGGATTGCGAAGGTAATAGGGAGGCGGCCTCGATCCGTCTTCGAGTTGTCAGATTTAAATGGACGCCGATTAACGGCCAGTTCTATCAAGAGGAACTGACTCCTGTTAACGTCACGAAAAATAAGTCTTTATGACAGATATAATCTTAGATGAGCGAGTCAGACGCGGCATTGGAGATTATCTGGTTCGTTGGAGATGTTATTCGAGAGACTTTGATTCGTGGATCCCAGCGTCTAGCGTCAAAGATTTAGGAAAATGATCCGAAACATTTTTACGTGACGTTCAGTAACGCCTCGCAGAATCTATATCCGACTAATACGATCGGCGCATTCACGGTCGAGTTGCCGCAGCCCATTGAACTGGGTCCAAACGACAATTGGGAAGTGGGATTGTGTGAGATTTCGTACCCTCCGAACACGGTAGCACATTGAAATCTGTACAAGTCGTCGGTGATAACACTGCAGTAGTGAATTGTGATGTGACATCGCCGCAGTATGTAGGGAAATCATTGGTCCGATGCTTGAGAACGTTTATTTATCCGACAATGCGTGGTGAAAACGTCTACGATTATTCTTTTATTTGCCTGTCGAAAAACATACGATTAAAAATATACGGATAGAGATATTGCAACTGACGGGCAAGCGAGTCGAATTTAAGAGTAGCAAGACGCCCACGAAGGTAGTCCTACATTTCGACACGGTGATAAAAAAGCCTCGTCATCATCTCCATCGTACATTTTATACTCATGTATCCCCTCGTGCGGTACTATCTCAATCAGGCAAATCGCGGTAAGAATAACGGTATCGGACCAGTCTACGCTACTCCACTCGTCCTTCAGCGAGGCTACGGGATCGGTAGTTTTTTGAGCGGTCTAAGGCGAGTTGTCAGACCCATAATTTGGAACCGTGCCAAAGCTCTAGGGCTAGAGACGTTGCGCAGGGGAGGCGATATCTTGACAGACATTGCCCGCTCGTCGCCAGACCAAAATCCTAGAGTAATAGTTCCGAAGCACGTGACTGAATCTACACAAAATTTAATTGCCAAATTACGGGGACGAGGTCGCAAACGCAAGAGAAGAGGAATGACTTTTAAACCGAGAGCTAGTAAGATGGCGAGACTTAAAAAAAGAGACATATTTGCTTAATAGACATCAGTCGCATTCTGGTCGCCATTTCCGCGTTCAATATATTTGCTTCTAAACCAATACAGTCTGCCGTAGCCAATACGACTGAGGTGAAATAGAAGCCCATAGCGCCCGTGGACCAGAGCGATCTAGTTTCTGATCCCTTCCGATGATGACACGTACGTAGACTTGGATACCAAATTCTACATTCGTGGTGAGTTGACTAAGGCGGATGGGACGGCTTTGGATAACACGGATTTCACGGCTGTGATGAATAACTTTCTGCATTCGCTCTTCAGTGTAGTATCGCCCTGAACGGCTTGAAAATATCACAGGCGGCTGAACTGTATAAATGTCGTTAGTAGTAAATGGTGGCGTTTGGCCCATATTATTAAAAAGGATATTAAAGATGGCGGTTGAGGTTTCGACTAGATGAAATAGGTATTTTGTCAGGGTGGAGTATATTATTGATAGAAGTTGTAGGTGTTTCGATTATGGGAAGTAGGTATTTTGTCAGGTTTGAGAATTTGAAGACACTCTGTACATGTATATTATTGGAAATGTGGTTAAATGTTTTTTGCACGTCCTGTATATATGTGCCGCAGGTGGTCAACAACTATAGTATATGTCGCCCGGCTTTCGACTAGTTGAAGTGAGTATTTTGTCTGGGTGAAAAAATCGGCCACGGAAGTTTAGGGCCAGAGACTTTGACACATTAACCAATGTCGTTAGGTTAATATTATTGAAAAGGCTTTGGCCCATATAATTACAAAGGATCGATTCAAGATGGCGGCCGGCTTTCGACTTGTGAAGTAGGTACTTTGTCAGGGTGGAGTATATAATTAAGAAGCCGCAGGTTGCCACAACTCAGTATAATTCGCCAGGCTTTCGAATAGTTGAAGTGTTTATTTTGTCAGGGTGATAAAATCGGCCACGACCGCACTTTACCAACAACTATAGTATATGTCGCCCTGCTTTCGACTAGTTGAAACTTTAACAAGGCGATGTTGACGAGCGGAAAATTTTTATCCCAATAAGTGCTTCCGTAACTCGCTTCTTTCTTACTTTGTAATTTTTAGGATGTTCTGATTAATCATAAAATTGAAACGTGTGTTAGTTTTCGTCGTACTCAACTTGCATTGCACACAATTAGAAGAGAATATAGTTTCTGCACTTTCACGTTCAAGACAACTTTTTCTTTAAAGAACTTTTATGGTAAATAATATCATTTAGATGTATTTATTACCTTAATACAAAGATGAGACTAGAAAAAGAATTATATTAATAGAGGCATGCCTAGAAAAACTCAATTCTTTTACTGTCTTAGCAACGTAAATACGCTACTGTAATTACAAAGAAATAGTAAAGAATCTGTTGTAACGGTGCTCCATACATCAGATCCCTTCTTTACATTCGTCGTAAATTACTGTCTTGTATTCTGTTTCAAATCGATTAAATTTCCGTAAATCATCGATAAACGTCTATCTAATTACAAACACTTACGGTTTACAATCTACACATTCATTTAGCGTTGTGCTGTCAGAAGTACCTAAAATCACCAAATATGTGCTTCTGCCCTGTAAGTTCTTCAGTAATTAGTTAAAATCCGTATGTTGTAAACGTTTTTGATAAAAATTTGCACTGTGTGAACCGTTAAACAAGTTTTTTTTTTAAATAAGTGTTTTTATAGTTATTAAAGTTCGCCAAAATGGAGTGGCTGCTATTCCAAAATATTTCTTTTTCACAAGATTCCAGCATCGGACACTTGTGCAAAATTGATAGACAAGGAATTTATTATGATACGTATGAGATTCAAGCCACGAAATGGTTCTTGTTCGTTAGTAATAAGGTTTCCGCCTTGAACAATGAAAAAAATATTATTTGGATGTTTCGCAATGTACCCGAGTTTTGTAGCAGGGATTCTCAATAAAGCAGAACGAATCCAATTCTTCGTGCTCTGTATTGAAAACCTAAATTATGAATATTATAATGGAAAGTTTATTGGTGACAAAGAGTGCAGTGTTTCTTACAAGGCCGGACCTTTGTTTCAAATATCATATCATGGCGAAGCATTTAAAGCTAGAATATTTCCAAATCGGCCATCTGAATTAATGTTCGCTCAGAGTGTCTGGAAAAACAAAATACAGCTGGGTTGTCTAGTTTACGGAATAATAACAGTTAAAGGCCGAGTGATATGCATAACTAATGAGGTCCTATCGTCGAGGCATAATTATGTGTGTTTGAAGCGTACTTCAGTTATTATGATTCTCCAGTTAAACTGGCTAATAGTAAAGCGTGTATACGATACTATCCATTGCATCCTGAGGATACTTGTTACGACAAAGTAACGCATCCTTTCCTAACAAAGACATTTCTGTAAGATACTGACTTCAAACGAGATTAATATCGATCCAATCCAGATATTTCACTATGTCTGGGAAGATCACATAATTGTGGATACTACAACACAGGTTGTCATCGTCTGGACTGCTGTTCGACACAATGCCACGAAGTTTCCAGATTTCACTGCCATCTCTCTGCCTCTCTGGGAACACCATTCCACCACCACTGTCCCCCATTGCAAACACTACAGACTGCAAGAAATTGTAGTTTTACTTCAGGGCTACCAGTTTGTAGATTATGGTCTGTACCTAAACGTCTGAAACAGCAGCAAGTAAAATGGTGACGTTGAGAATACCAATCAGGATGCTAATTTTATAAACCTCATCCATGCACAGAAATTGTTAGACATTTTTCTTTAAATGTGCCCTTGAACTATCTGCCCTACTGATATCTGTCTATCGCAAAACGCACTTTTACTCGTCTGGCATCGAACCTGAATTCACAAACAAGATGTCGTCCGGTGCTCGTGCCCATTTTTGAGTTGGGGGCCCAATTCACCATTGCCATGCCGGTTTGGGGAAATACAGATAATCACAATTTTAAACTTCAAACACGCATTCATGCTTCGAAGTCAGTACTTCGTTCGTTATGCACGTCACATGCCTATCGATACTTAAAATTCCGTAAGTTAGAGAAAATAACCATATCTACTTAACACACTCTCTACGAACAATAGTTGTGATGGCAGTTTGGGAAATAGTCTCGTTTAAAACGAAACAGTAACCGTTTCACGGAGTTTTGGGGACCATCGCACACCATTTTTCGAATCTTGGACCCTGGGGAATTGCCCTGGGCGGACTGGA
>Ga0123355_10009188_pt1 | contig 15000 bp, 14 predicted proteins | sample TergutEmb28metaG_3_FD_89872 | JGI IMG/M metagenome (GOLD analysis project Ga0123355, IMG submission 89872) | Embiratermes neotenicus P1 segment gut microbial communities from Petit-Saut dam, French Guiana - Emb289 P1 | ecosystem: Host-associated > Arthropoda: Insects > Digestive system > Gut ...
GGATGGGAAGAGGGCCTCCCACAAAAAAACAAACAAACCCCCCCCCCCGGTACCTTAAACCCCCACAAAAAAATTTAAAAAAACAGCCCCTGGGGGAAAAAAAAAAAAAAGAAACCCCCCCCCCCCCCCCCCCGCCCATTTCCACTGCGCTCGGGTGTCCCCCAAGGAAGCATCTTTGGTCCATTACTATATACGATATACACTGTCGATAACCCACAATGCGACAAAACAATCCTCAGCACCTTCGCGGACGACACGGTCATCTCTACAACTCACCCAGACCCTACCCTAGCCTCTGCCAATCTCCTAGATCATCTGCACAGTATTGACAATTGGACTCGGAAGCGGAGACTGAAGATAAATGAGACTGTCCTCACACATAATATTCACTGTCCGGCAAGGATATTGTCCCCTGTGAGCAGACAATCGTACCCCAGCAGAGACGGTCAAATACCTCGGACTTCACTTTCACAAACGTCTAACCTGAAAGTACAACGTGAAAACGAAACGCAAGCAACTCGACCTTAAAACTCGCTAGACGTTCTGGCTCATTGGAAAACATTCCCCACTATCGTTGGAAAACAAGCGTTCTCATTCACAAAACAGTGCTAAAACCAATGTGGACGTACGGAATAGAATTATGGGGATGTGCTTCCAAGTTCAACATAGCCCTTATTCAGCGATATCGATCCAAAATCCTGAGAAATATAAGCAACGCCCCATGGTATGTCTTAAAACACCCTTCATTCCGACTTCTAGTCCCGTATGTCGACACGGTTTCTCGCGAAAGGAAAAGCTACTCATCGCGCCGTCCTGGACTCGCATCCTTACCCCCTCATGGAACCGCTAATGCACCCGCCAAAAGACAGGCTATTGAAAAGAAGACCGACATTTAACGAGACACAATAAGGAAGGATACTTGGACACACCCTTAGACAACTGCCAAACTGGACAGCACATTAGATCAAAGGAAACGATGTAACAAAATTTTTTCTGATTCCTAATCAAGGTTTAAATAAAAAAAAGTTGCATCACAAGGAATTAATCTCTGCCGGACAGGTGATATCGTACACGCGAATTCTCGGTATGTATTATCATTCCGATGCAAAGTACACAAACAAATTGCAGTCACCTCAGATAAACCGTTGGATGTGTTCCGTCGTGCTGTGAACTGGTGATATTTGTGCAATGTGGCAGTAGCGTTAATTCGAACGGTCCGATCTAACGACATGACTGAAGGTATACGTAAAATACACGTAATATTTAAAAGAGCTGAGTGAACTAAACATCAGAAGACATCAGTTGGAGAGCTTGTGTGCTGTTGTGCAGCTGAACATGTAGCAGCAGCAGCTTCTGTGTAATTACTGTAAGTACAGTGCAGTTGCAGAATGTAAAGTTTGTACATTATTTGGAGGATAAATGTGCTGTGCTGTTGTGCACCTGAACACGTAGCAGCAGCTTCTGTGTAATTTCTGTAAGTACAGATCAGTTGCAAACTCTAAAGTTCGTACAGTATTTGCAGGGTAAAGGTGCTGTGCTGTTGTGCAGTTGAACATGTAGCAGCTGTTTCTGTGTAATTACTGTAAGAACAGTTCAGTTGCAGACTGTACAATTTCTATAGTATTTACTGTGCTGTTGTACAGCTGAACATGTAACAGAAGCAGCTTCTGTGTAATTACTGTAAGTAGAATACAGTTGCAGACTGTAAAGTTTGTACATTATTTGTAGGATAAATGTGCTGTGCTGTTGTGCACCTCAACACGTAGCAGCAGCTTCTGTGTAATTACTGTAAGTACAGATCAGTTGCAAACTCTAAATTTCGTACAGTATTTGCAGGGTAAATGTGCTGTGCTGTTGTGCAGCTTAACGTGTAGCAGCAGCTTCTGTGTAATTACTGTAAGAACAGTTCAGTTGCAGACTGTACAATTTCTATAGAATTTGTACAGGAAATTTACTGTGCTGTTGTGCAGCTGAACATGTAGCAGCAGCTTCTGTTTAATTGATGTAAGTACAGATCAGTTACAGACTGTAAAGTTTGTGCAGTATTTGTACATAAATGAGTTGTGCGGATGTGCAGCTGAACATGTAGCAGCAGCTTCTGTTTAATTACAATTGAGTTGCAGACTCTAAATTTTGTACTCTATTTCTAAATTAAATTTGTTTTGGTGTTGTGCAGCTGAACATGTAGAAGCAGATTTGTGTATTTGCTTTACGTACAGTTCAGTTGCACTAAACTAAACTCCGTGGCTTTAGCCCGCGCCGCCGGTAGGCGAAGTTAGTTCCAACATTTGCAGATAGAGGGGTGTCACGTGGTTAGCGCAACAGGTCCCCACGGCCGTTAATCTCTGTTTTCTCAACCTGGAGCCGCTACTTTTTTATTCAAGTAGCTCCTCAGTTTGACTTCACGAGGCTGAGTGGACCCCACACCAGACCCACTACTATTCAGAAAATCTGGTAGCGCCGGGGATCGAACCCGGGACCTCTGTATCTGTAGTCAGAAACTCTGACCACTAGACCACAGAGGCGGTCACAGTTCAGTTACACACTATAGATTTTTTACAATATTTGTAGAGTAAATGTTTTGTGATGCTGTACAGCTAAAAATGCAGCAGCAGCAGCAGCTGTGTAATTACTGCAAGTACAGTTCAGTTGCAGAATGTACGGTGTGCACAGTATTTGTACGTAGTTATGCTGTATTGTTGTGCAGCTTATAATATTGCAGCAGCTTCTGTGTAATTAGAGAAAGTACAGTTCAGTTACAGACGTACAGTTTGTACAGTATTTTTATAGTAAATATTTTGTGCTTTTGTGCAGCTGAACAAGCAGCAGCAGCTTCTGTGTAATTACTCTAAGTACAGTTCAATTGTAGACTGTACAATTTGTACAGTATTGGTAGATTGAATGTGCTGTGCTGTTGTTCAACTGAACATGTAGCAGCAGCTTCTGTGTAATTACTGTAAGTACAGTTCAGTTGAAAAACGTACACTTTGTACATAATTTGTACGTTAAATGTGCTGTGCTATTGTGCAGCTGAACATGTAGCAGCAGCTTCTGTATAATTACTTTAGGTACAGTTCAGTTGCAGTATCTGCATTTTGTACAGTACCTTTAGGGTAAATATGCTGTGCTGTTATGCAGCTGAACATGTTCTATTTTATTGTAAACAACTGCGAATTAACAATCTAATCATATGGAGCAATAAGCAAATGTGCGAAGGGAGAAAACGACGAGAGGGCGTAGTCGTCCACCGGCGAGACTCCCTCAAGCCCCTACAGGGCCGTATGCTCAGGTTAGTCATCGGTCACGGAATGAAGGTCAGTTAGCAATAGACGCTTCAGCCGCCGGGGAATGTTGGGAGGTGTAGATAGGGCAGCGACGAGGTGGTTGTGATGTCCGGTCAAGTGGCGGTGGTAGAGAAGGGAAGATCTGCTGGTCTCCGATGCGACGAATGGTACACCTAAGTCGTTATGCGGCTGGAGGTTGGAGACATACCAGGGAGCGTCGGCAAGGGAGCGTAGGATTTTGGACTGGAAGCGTTGAAGGATTTGCATGTGAGAGGGCTTCGCACATCCCCACAGCTGAATTCCTTGTGTCCACACAGGCTTGGGGATACATTTGTAGAGGAGGAGTTTGTTTGAGAGGGAAAGTTGGGAATGTCGACCCAGGAGGCAAAACATTGCTCGTATTTTGAGGTTGAGGTGTTGGCTCTTAGTTTGGATGTGCTTCTGCAAGGTCAGTTTGCGGTCAAGGTGTAATCCGAGGTACTTAACGTCGTCTTTCGCTGGGATCTGGGTTGTGTGCAGAAATACACGAGGGCAAGTGGCATGTCGCGTATTAAAGGTAATATGTGCGGACTTCGCCGGATTGACGTGGATCTTCCACCTTACGAACCAGTCGTGGAGGAGGATTAAGTGGCTTTGGAGGTGCTGGGAGGCGATTACAGGATCACGGTGCACTGCCAGGAGCCCCGTGTCGTCCGCAAAAGTCACGATGGTGGTGTAGTCCGTCTTGGGCAGATCGGCGGTGAAAATTATGTAGAGCAGGGGGCCAAGAACACTGCCCTAGGGGACACCGGACTTCACTTCGTGGCAGTCGGAGTACGTGCCATTATACCTGACCTGGAAGTAACGGTCGGTAAGATACGATTTCAGAAGTAGGTAGTATGGGCCTGGGAGGGTGGTCTTCAGTTTATACAGCAGGCCGGTGGGCCACACTTTGTCAAATTCTTGTTCGACGTCAAGGAAGACCGCCGTGCACAGTGTACGTTCCTCGAGGCTTGTCACAATCTTATGTACTACGCGTTGCGTTTGTTGGATGGGGGAGTGGCCAGGTCGGAAACCAAACTGGTATCCGGGAATTTGGTGGGATAGGTCCACATCGGACAGGAGCAGCTTCAGGGGGAGTTTTTCAAAAATCTTAGACAGAATGTGGAGAAGGCTAATAGGGCGGTAGGAAGTGACTTCATGTGCCGGTTTGCCAGGTGTTCGTACCATTATAAGTTGTGCAAATTTCCATAGGAGCTGGTAGTAAGAGAGGCGGAGCATGCTGTTGTAGAGAGTGGTAAGGAGGATGACAGCCGTGGGTGGTATTTCCTGGAGCACCTTCCCCGAGATGAGGTCGTAGCCGGGCGCCTTGCGCACCTTGAGGCGCGCAATCGCTGCTGACACTTCTGCAGGGAAGAAGGGTGTCCTAGGAAAAGACATTGGCAAAGCATATCTAAGGAATCACAAACTATAAGATCGTGAGTGCGGAAAGACGCGTGCGGCGTGAAAACCTGGCGAAGGATAGTCCCAAAAGCCGTAGCCTTCTCGATATCACTCTTTGCCCAGCTGCCTTCCGTTGTCCGGATCGGGGGTATAGATGCCTGGGGTCTTTTGAAGGCCTTAGTAGCCTTCCAGAGTGAAGTGTCGTCCGGCGAGAGGGACGTGATATATTTTTCAAAGGTGGCGTTCCGGGCGTTCCTCAATGCGATCTGTAGGTTCCGTTTCGGGCGATTGTAGATGGCGCGATCACCCTGGTTTCGCGATCGTTGCCACCGGCTACGGGCCCTGCGTTTGTCAATAACGAGGTTGCGGATATGGAGGGGGTGGCATTAAGCGGCACTTTAGGCTCTCGATGGGGTGTGTGGAGTGCCAAGCGGCGTCTTGGAGGAGGGTAGTGAAGTGGTGCGTCGCTTCGTCCACTCACTACATTGTTTGATCCGTAGGTTGAAGGTCGATGTGAGTAGATACATAGGCACCAAATGTATCCCAGTCAGTATGATTCGTGTTAAGTGTGGGGGGACCACACGGGGGAGGTTGATTACAACGGTGGCAATAATCGGTGAGTGGTCTGACGACAGCTCGAATACGGACTCGACACGTATGGAATTTGCCGCCACGCCTCGAGCGACAAAGAAATCCAGCAAGTCAGGTATCCTGTGATGGTCAGTCGGCCAGTAGGTCGGTTCGCCAGCGCTGTAGTAGGTACGATGACATTCATGAATCGCAGAGAGGAGATGGCGTCCTTTAGGCGTAATGAGACGTGCGCCCCAAGTGGTGTGTTTCGCGTTCCAGTCACCTCCGACCAGGAACCGTGGGCCCAGGGATTGGAAAAAAGTAGCGTATGTGACAGAAGGAGGAGCATGGCGTGGTGGACAGTATACGGTAGACACCGTTAAAGGCCATGGGAGGGCTTCGAGCTGGAAAGCAATAGCTTGTAGTTCATTGGTTTGGATGCGGAGGTGTTCGTGGTGACGCAGGGAGTTGCGGATTATAACCGCCGCGCCTCCATGCGCGGTATCATCAGGGTGTATTGTCTGGAACACAGTGTAGCGGGGAAGCCGGAAAACCGTACTAGATGTAAAGTGTGTTTCCGAGATTAGGGCTACATCGATTTTGTGTAAATCGAGGAACGTCTGAAGTTCCAAACGGTGTGAAGAAACGCCGTTGGCATTCCAGAGAGCAAGACGTAGGGCGCCAGCCATTATGCGGTGAGGCGAGGCAGGACAGCAGTAAGCATGGTGAGTATAGTGCCAGTCTGTTGCATCAGTTGGCTAAACATAGTCTTGAACTGGGTGAGGAAAACAGAGAGTTGCGTCCCGAGATCAGCAGCCTGGGAACCGGGGGCGACTACAAGGGAATAAGAGGCGGAAAGGGGTTTCGGGTGTGGCGCAGTAGGTTAGGTGTGGGGCAAGGGGGAAATTGGCGGGCGTCGCAAGTGTCAACGTGTAGAGCGGACGTGCGAGGGGTAGGGGCGCGAGCGTGGGGCAGGGACGCCCCTAACTGTTTGTAGGCGGCGGTAGACATCACATCCTTTGTAGTTTGCTAGGTGGGCCCCGCCGCAGAGGGCGCACGTCGCCGTGGTAGTGGAATCTTTAGTACATACAGCCGTATTATGGTCACCACTACCTTTAACACAGGTAAATGGTCGCGTACAATATGTTTTTGTATGCCCGTAAAATTGGCACCGGGTGCATTTTACTATGGAGGTTTTCTTTCGTGGCGTTTCGACTGTAATCTTCATGTTACACAGGAATTGAAGATCGTAGATATCCTTATTTTTGTCACGCGGTTCAAGGTCCACTAAAAGAAGAGGTAAAGGGGCCTTGGTTAGTCGGTGGCGGATATTGAGCACATTGCGGACTGTGTGTCCCAGGCCCTCGAGTTCACTTTACTATAATATCCGGGTGGATAGAGTGGTGGAGATGGCGCAGGACCACTCTGTAGGCTCGTTCTCCCCACGGCTGGTAAGTATGGTGGATGACGTTGTCTCCTTGGAATTGTTTGATCAGCCGACCATAGGAATCAGAGGTGTAGACATTGATTTTGTTCGTTTCATCTGTAAATGCGTTGCAATAATATTTTTCGTCTTCAAGGGTGGCCGTGAGGTAGGACACCATATCCTGATAGTTGGTTACGCCATACACATATATGGGAGGCGGCTTGTGTTCCCGGGGCTGCTGGGTACGGGAGGTACCCGCCGTATTAGGGAGATATTATTCTGACCTATGCATATCATCGTCAGATAGGGGGAAAGCTCGTCAAACCGGTTCCGGGAGGTAAATGGTAACGAGTTTCCCGGCAGCGGCGTATCCAGCGTCAAGTGGGTCCTCTTCCTTTTCTTGACAGTTTGCCATGTCTGGTGGGGGGGGTCGTAGGCCCAGAAAGGGGCCCAGTGGACTCGGGTAGGGGGTGATAGAACACGCACGACGCTGAGGGGATTGGGAAGATGGCGGTGGTAAGGGCGTCAAATGGGGACTAACCTTTGACGATGAAGCGGTGGAGCCGGACGTTGTAGGAGAATTTTCCTTCGATGCTGGAGTGGCGAGTTCAGAATGTTGATGGGGCGCGATGCGTGTCGGCGACCGCAATTGTGATTGGAACATCACATATGGCCGATTGGAGAAGAAACAGTCAGGCCAACAGCAAGATGTGTGTGGAGCAGTCAGTTAACCAGTTGAGTGTCCAACAGTGAAAGGTAGATTTGAGCAGGTAGATCAATATAAGAGAAGTAAGCAATCTGAGCGACTGGGTACAAAGAACACTTCTTCACTAAAGGCACCAACAACGTACACAAGCGAAGTGAACGTATGCACGGAGCGATCGTAGAACACGTGTGAACTGCGCGAAAGGCACTTCAAGACTAGCTGAACAAGTAAGAGCAGTTTCTGATTTATTGCTTTAAGTACAAACCAGTTGAAGTCTGTAGAGTTTTTTAAAAGTATTTGTTCAGGAAGTATTGTTTGCTGTTTTGCAGCTGAACGTGTAGCAGTAACTTCTGTGTAATTACTGTAAGTAGAGTTCAGTTGCAGTTTAGAGTTTGTACAGTACTTGTACAGTAAATGTGCTGTGCTGTTGTGCAGCTGAACCTTTATCAGCAGCTTCTGTGTAATTACTGTAAGTACAGTTCGGTTGCAGACTGTTCAGTTTGCACAATATTTGTACAGCAATTGTGCTGTGCTGTTTTTCAGCTGAACGTGAAGCCGAAGCTTCTATGTAATTACTATAAGTACAGATCAGTTGCTCTCTTTACAGTTCATATAGTATTTGTACCGTACATGTGCTGTGATGTTGGGCAGCTGAACATGTATCAGCAACTTCTGTGTAATTACTGTAAGTACAGTTAAGTTGCTTAGTGTAAACTTTGTACAGTATTTGTACTGAAAATGTGCTATTCTGTTGTACAGCTAAACATGTAGCAGCAGTTTCTTGTAATTACTGTAAGTAGAGTTCTGTTGCTGACTGTAAAATTTGTACAGTATTTGTACAGTAAATATGCTGTGCTGTTGTGCAGCTGAAACTGTAGCAACAGCTTCTGTGTAATTACTCTAAGTACAGTTCAGTTGCAGACTATAAATTTTGTGCAGTATTTGTACAGTAGATGTGCTGTGCTGTTGTGTAGCTGAACATATAGCAGCAGCTTCTGTGTAATTACTGTAAGTACCGTTCAGTTGCAGACTATAAATTTTGTGCAGTATTTTTACAGTAAATTTGCTGTGCTGCTGGGCAGCTGAACATATAGCAGCAGCTTCTGTGTAATTACAGTAATTACAGTTCATTTGCAGGCTGTACATTTTGTACAGTATTTGTAAATTAAATGTGCTGTGCTGTTGTGCAGCTGAACATATTACAGCAACTTCTGTTTAATTACTGTAAGTACAGTTCATTTGCACAATGTACAGATTGTACAGTATTTGTAGGGTAAATGTGCTGTGCTGTTGTGCAGCTGAACATTTATTAGCAGCTTCTGTGTAATTGCTGTAAGTGCAGTTCATTTGTACACTGTACAATTTGTACAGTATTTGTACAATAAATTTGCTGTGCCGTGTTTCTGCTGAACATGTGGCAACAGATTCTGTTTAATTACTGTATTTACAGTTCATTTGAAGACTGCTGATTTTGTACAGTGTTTGTTCAGTAAATCGGCTTTGTTGTTGTGCATCTGATCATGTAGCAGCAGCTTCTGTGTAATTACTCTAAGAACAGTTCAGTTGCACAGGTTAAATTCTGTACATTATTTTACAGTAATTTTGCTGTGCTGTTGTGCAGCTGATCATGTAGCAGCAGCTTCTGGGTAATTACTGTAAGTACAGTTCAGTTGCAGACTGTACAGTTTGTACAGTATTTGTGCAGTAAATGTGCTGTGCTGTTGTGCAGCTGAACATGTAGCAGCAGCTTCAGTTTAATTACTGTAAGTACAGTTCAGTTGCAGACTGTACATTTTGTACAGTATTTGTACAGTAAATGTGCTGTGCTGTTGTGCAGCTGATCATGTAGCAGCAGCTTCTGGGTAATTACTGTAAGTTTTTTATTTTGCAGACTGTAAAATTTGTACAATAAATGTGCTGTACAGTAAGACGCTGAACATGACAGGCACTGTGTCTCTCTCTAAGCAGCAATAGGCAACAATATACATTCTCTGTGTGGTTGTTTGAGTGAGTTCACAATAGAAAGCTTCAACATCATTTTGTTCCATCATTCATTTATTCATTTATTCATTCAAATAAAGAACGCAAGAACTGAACGAAATTTCATGAATTTAATATCACCTATATTTGCTACATTTACTGGAATCGCTCCAACTTCGTTTAAGTCCGATATCACTGCAAGACGCTGTCCGTGAACAGCTACGTGCAATTTGCTGACATCGAACATCATTTGCTTAATATTTGGTGAAACACAAACCTTTTGGAACAATTCTTGCTAGAAAAATATAACCATACTTTATCCCAATGCCTTTCCGTCAGGAAGGCTTTTCCCTTTGTTCATTACAAAGACCGAACCCACCCGAACTCTAACTTTGTTTTCATTTCCCTTCGTTCTGTAAACTCAAACTTTTAGCATTTTCCTTTTTGTTCCAGCAATGTTTTTGAATTATATTGTTGGTAGGATTGGGTTTCGCATTCCAAAATGCAATAAATGATCATATCCCCTCATTACACTAAAACTCTTCAATCCAGTTTTTCAATTTGCAGTTTTGTCCAATTAATATCTTGCACTCTAATAATTTTAAGAGTAAATAAGTCAGTTCTATTTTTGCCTAGGCTTAAAGTTCAGACAGTTATTTTAGTCTAAAATGAATTGAAGTAACAAACCAAAAAACAGCAATATGTCCCACTCCAACACTAAAACTACAGACAAACCAGCAGATATCTCAATTCAGTAACAAACAGCAATATGTCTCACTCCAACACCAATGCTACAGACCCACAAACAGACATCTCAATACAGTAACAAACAGCAATATGTCTCACTCCAACACCAATGGTACAGACCCACAAACAGATATCTCAATACAGTAACAAACAGCAATATGTCTCACTCCAACACCAATGCTACAGACCCACACACAGATATCTCAATACAGTAACAAACAACACATGTCCCACTCCAACACCAATGCTACGGACCAACAGATATCTCAATACAGTAACAAACAGCACATGTCGCACGCCAACACCAATGTTACAGACCCACAAACAGATATCTCAATACAGTAACAAACAGCAATATGTCCCACTCCAACACAAAAACTCCAAACCCACCAACAAATATCTGAATGCAGTTCTCACATGCAATATTTTTCCAATAAAACCCAAATTCAGTTCAACACAATCCAGCCAGGTTACCGTCCATCCGTTAAGCCACACTGATAGCATGTTATCAGCCTGGCTGCACTCAGCCAGTGTGTATAATGCGTGCTGCACAGTGAACCCATTATTACGTAAGACAGAGGGGGTTTATAGTTTTACTTACTTAATTTATTTCTTAATTACTTACTTACTTACTTACTTACTTACTTACCTACTCACTTACTTACTTACTTACTTACTTACTTACTTACTTACTTACTTACTTACTTACTTACTTACTCTATATTAGTTGTCCTTCTTGAGAAGCTAACCGGTTCTCAGCAAGTCATGAAGTTTCCCGCATTTTATGGAACCCGAAGGTTCATTACAGCAGTCACACATGCCCGCCACCCGTTCATATCCTGAGCCAGATAAATCCAGTCCATGCATCCCCATCCCACTTCCTGAAGATCCATTTTAATATAATTCTCCCATCCACGCCACGGTCTTCCAGGTGGTCTCTTTCCTTCAGATTTCACCACCAAAACCCTCTATGCACCTCTTCTCTTCCAATGCGTGCTGCATGCCCTGCCCATCCAATTCTTCTCGATTTGATCACCCGAAAAATATTTGTTGAGCAGTACAGATCATTAAGCTCCTCGTTATGTAGTTTTCTCCATTCCCTTGTTACCTTGTCCTGGTTAGGCCCAAATATTCTCCTCAACACCCTATTCTCAAACACCATCAGCTTACGTTCCATCCTTAGCGACCAAGTTTCACACCCATACACAAAAACAGGCAAAATTATAATTCTAGAGACAAGCAATAGAAAGCGGAGTGTGTAAATCCAGATGTCAAGGTGGCGCCTCCAGGTGTGGAAAGGGGTGAGTGTAGATTGATGTGAGCAGTGAACAGCGAATTAGGTCGAAGCAGGGGGAAGCAAAGCCAGGTGGGTTGTGAGATTGCGGAATGGGTGTGTAAATACAGCAGAGCGAGGTACATAAAGCTAGTAGCTGTTGACGTCGGTGAGAAACTGTGAACTGGCTAGGACTTCCCATCTGCACTCATCGGGCTATCGCAGTAGCAATGTTGGATTGTTGTAGCATTATGTGTAGTTTGTTAAGCTACTGTGATGTGTGAAACAGAGACAGTGACACTGTTGCTTCCTGTTTAGCAGTGGCGTTCATAAAGGCACCGCTTGTTTCGGTAGACTGTTGTGAAATGTGGAACACGACGGGGATATACTGCTTGTGATTGGCAAGGAGTTAAAAATATGTACCTTGTAGTTTGATGGTATATTTAGAACGTACAATGACGAGTAGTGTTGAAAGGAAGTAGCGAGGCATAAAGATACCTTGTTTGGTAAAAATTTGGGAGTTGACGGACAAGTTAGTGTGTTGCAATGACAGGACAAAACTACCTAGTCTTTCTGCAAAATGAATTACCAAAACAACTAGAGGATGTTCCTTTGGCTACACGGATTGCTATGTACTTTCAGCATGACAGAGCCCCTTCTCATTACACCCGACATGTGATGCAACATCTCAATGACACTTTCCCTGATAGGTGGTTCGGTCGTGGCAGTACCATTAACTGGCCACCAAGATCTCCAGACTTAACCCCGTTACATTTTTGTTCATGGGGTTTGATGAAGAGTGAAGTGTACAGAAAAAAAGTGGATACACGAGACGAGCTGCTCGTTAACATACCGGATGTTATCGCCTGCATGAAGGAACGTCAAGACCCACTCAGACGAACAACACGCCACGTCTTCAAACGAGTTGCAAAGTGCACTGATTTTGACGGTGGAATTTTCGAACATTTATTATAAACTGTACCAACTCTGTCACTTGAACACTAAATACCGGTATTAGAAACAATACGTACACGTAATATCACTTTCTTGTCAACAATTTTGCGGTTGTACATTCAAATAGCTCTATCTCATAAAATATTCGAAATAGAACACATGTTCATATAAACATTTTTGCTTAGAATAGCTGTTACTATGACGTCCCAGAATATTGACCTTTCCTCCTGGGACACTTGTATATTCTCAACAATTCTACATTACCACTCATAAGAAAAACTTCATTTTACATAACTTAAATCTTTTCTAACACACTTTGGCGCAGCAACATGAAGGCGGATCGTCTACGCAATTTCAATCCCTTCAATTTACCTACATTTCGAAAATACAAAAAAGAAACTAACAAAACTCTTTTGAAACATTTTCCTTTGCAGTTATGAATTACGAGGGAAAGTCAAAAATTATCCGCACTTTCGCCATAACACATCTTTAGGTTTTCACACTGCCTTCTGCGCATGCATGCTTAAAGTAGATACTACTGTGGTCACGTGATCGAAGTTTGACCTTGATCGCGCCATTTTTCTAGCTTCTGTTGCAGTGTAAATATGGCCGCTCCCTAGCAGTGTGCACCAAGGAGGAACAAAGAGTAGTGATCTGATTTCCTTGGTCGGAAGGTGTACCAGGGGCTGAAATCCATCGGAAGCTTTCAACACAATATGGGGACAGTGCTCTACCGCGTAGAAGTGTGTATGAGTGGATCGAGAAATTTACGAGTGGCCGGACAAACGTGATGCAAGAAGAGGAAGCAGGACGCCCGTCAACCTCCACCACTGACCAGAAGATTCCGCAAGCTCGAGAGATGGTACGGGCAAACCGGCGAGTTGCCATCGATGAGGTAGCATGTTCTCTACAGATTAGTCATGGTTCTTCCTATCAAATCATCCACGACGAGCTAGGCTTCCATAAAGTCTGTGAGAGATGGGTGCCAAGTGAGCTTACCGCAGAGCACAAGCGCAAACGTGTTGAGATCTGCCAACGTTTACTCGACCGCTACAAAAATGAAAGCGAAGAATTTTTGAGCAGAATAGTCACAGAAGATGAAACATGGGTCCATCACTATGAGCCAGAATCCAAAAGGCAAAGTATGGAGTGGAAACACCCAGGATCGCCAACGAAGAAGAAATTCAAGACTCAACCTTCCGCGGGAAATGTGATGCTAACGCTTTTTTGGGACTCAGAAGGGCCTATACTGGAAGACTACCTGGAAAAGGGGTGTACGATCAACAGTGCAAAATACAGTGATATGCTGGCCAACAATCTGAAGCCAGCAGTTCGCACCAAACGCCGAGGCCTATTGTCGAAGAAAGTGTTGTTGTTGCATGACAATGCACGCCCACACACGGCCAGCCACACTGTCGAAACCATTAATCATTTCAGTTTCGAGGTGCTGAAACACCCTCCCTACATCCCAGATCTCGCCCCTTCCGACTACCATCTCTTTGGACCACTTAAAAATGCATTACAAAGTCGTCGACTTTCTACGGAAAAAGATGTGCGGGAAGCGGTGCATAAATTGTTGCGCGAACAACCGAAAACATTCTTCCTGGAGGGAATACGCAAGCTTGTGGACCGCTGGACCAAGTGCATCGAAAAGGAAGGAGACTACGTAGAAAAATGACTTATTTGTTCAGGCCTACATTTGTGTAAATAAATTGGAAAAACAAAAGTGCGGATAATTTTTTACTTTCCCTCGTACCACACACACCACTCACCTGGTATGAACAGGAAAATTTGGGGCTCAAGACTCATTTTGAGACCTTCCCCAGCGCACTGTGGTTTTTGCGTCTCTTCACGTTGTGTGTTGAATCACAAAGACACTGCGCGTCGATCCTGCAGGCCGGAACACGCGTTCACAATATCCATAACTCAGCGCTTTTTGGGTTCGCTTAACAACAGCGTATGTGGGCACAAAAGGAATGTGCTGTTACTAAGGGTGGGCCACACTTGTAACGTTACCACTTACCGTAACGCCGTAACGTTGCAAGTGACTTACACGATACGGAGTTACGAGCTGAACTTTCATCCCGTGCCTCACGGCGTAACCGTATCCTGCGAGCGTTACACATTGGGGTTCCGATTTTGTTACGGGAGCCCGAGCGATATCTTTGCAGCTAGCAGCGGCTTCGTACATTTGTATACATTACGCTTTAAAGAAGCAGAGAAAAGAGCGGTGGTGGTGGTGGCAATGGCAACTGTACACAAGTAGGGAAGTGTACAGCGGTTCGAGTTTGCTGGGAGACTGGAATTTTCAGTCGGTCGGTGGGATATATAAGAATTTCACCAGAATGTCTCCCAGTGAATTTGAGATTTTAATTAATTTGATTGCAGAAAAAATCTCGAAAAAGGACTCAGCGTTCAGGAAAGCCATTTCTGTTCAAGAAAGTTTGGCACTGATGCTAGGTTTCTTGGCAAGTCGTGATTCGTACGTTAGACTGCAATACCTCTTCAAAATTTACAAGCAAGCAATCAGCTGCATCGTGCCGGAAGTATGTGAAGTTCTTGTTGAAAAATTGAAGGATTACATACAGGTAAGACAAATATTATTATTTGTGGTTTATGAAAGAAGTTTAAAATTAGA
>Ga0123355_10009189_pt1 | contig 14999 bp, 8 predicted proteins | sample TergutEmb28metaG_3_FD_89872 | JGI IMG/M metagenome (GOLD analysis project Ga0123355, IMG submission 89872) | Embiratermes neotenicus P1 segment gut microbial communities from Petit-Saut dam, French Guiana - Emb289 P1 | ecosystem: Host-associated > Arthropoda: Insects > Digestive system > Gut ...
CGCCCCGAGCCCCTCGCCTTCCCGACCACCGGGGGCACGACCGCGCACGGTCTCTTCTATGCGCCGCTCAACCGCGATTTCCGCGCGCCCGACGGGGAAGTGCCGCCGCTGATCGTGCGCAGCCATGGCGGACCAACCGCAGCCTTCTCGGCTGCGCTTGACTGGGGAGTGCAATTTTGGACCAGCCGTGGTTTTGCCGTCCTCGACGTGAATTACGGCGGCAGCACCGGCTATGGACGCGCCTATCGCGAACGGCTGAAGGGCAGGTGGGGCGTCGTCGATGTCGACGATTGCGTCAATGGCGCACGCCATCTGGCCGAGAGCGGCCGCGTCGACGGTCACCGCATGGCGATCCGCGGTGGCAGCGCCGGCGGCTATACGGCCCTGTGCGCGCTGACCTTTCGCGACGTGTTCGCGACGGGCGCCAGCTATTACGGCATCAGCGACCTCGAATCCTTGGCGCGCGACACGCATAAATTCGAATCGCGCTACCTCGAGGGGCTGCTCGGCCCCTACCCTCAGCGCCAGGACCTTTACCGCGAGCGCTCGCCAGTGCATTTCACGGACCGGCTGAAGGTGCCGCTCGCGATCTTCCAGGGCGCCGAGGACGCCGTCGTGCCGCCACAGCAGGCCGAGCTGATGGCCGATGCGCTGAAGGCGAAAGGGGTGGCCTGCTTATATCTATTGTTGGAGGGCGAGCAGCACGGCTTCCGTCGCGCCACCAACATCAAGCGCGCCCTGGATGCCGAACTCTATTTCTATTCGATATTCCTGTCGGGGTCGAAGCTGATATTCGCGTCGGAATGATTGCCCGCCACAGGACCGTTCGCTGATCATCTTCCGCATTGCGACAGCAGAGATTCGGCCCGCCAAGCTGAGGCAGGCCAGGTAGCGACCGGTTGGAAGCGCTCGTGAGCCGTTCGGCATCGGCTCGACACGGTTGCAGGCTCCATCTCCAACGCACTCGTCGAGCGCCGCGCCGCCGGGACCTCGTGATGGCGGCCATCGATCGCTCCAATCGGCATCCTGTCGTCCGCACTTCGACCCCGGCTCGAGCGTGCGCCGCCGAGTATGATTCCTGTCTTGGAGGCGCCGAACGAGTTCTAGTATACCAATCGGCTCCGGGAGGAGATGCCATGACCGATCAAACGAACCTGCCACCGGGCCTGTCCGCGAGCCAGCTTGCGACGGCCCTGAAACGGTTCGAGACGGCGCTCGGCGCCGGTGCGGTGGTGAGCGATCCGCCGGCACTCGCCGAGTTTTACGACCCCTATAATCTGCCCGGCCGCACCGACTTCAAACCAGCGGCAGCGCTGTTCCCGACCACCGTCGAGCAGATCCAGGAAATCCTCCGGATCGCCAATGAGGCGAAAACGCCGCTCTGGACCGTGAGTCAGGGCCGCAACAACGCCTACGGCGGGGCCGCGCCCCGTCTGCCTGGCGCCGTCCTGGTCCATCTCCGCAATATGAACAAGGTGCTTGAGATCGACGAAGCCAACGCCTACGCCGTGGTCGAGCCGGGCGTGCGGTTCTTCGATCTCCACGAGGCAATCCGCGCCGGCGGTCATGAGCTGATGATCTCGGTGCCCGATCTCGGCTGGGGCAGCGTCATAGGCAACACGCTCGATCACGGTTTCGGTTATACGCCGTACGGCGATCATACCGCTTCGCAGTGTGGCATGGAGGTGGTGCTGGCGAACGGCGATGTGCTGCGCACCGGCATGGGCGCGATGCGCGGCAACCGCACTTGGCAGACCTACAAAAAGGGCTTCGGCCCGACGCCGGACGGGTTGTTCATGCAGTCCAATTTCGGCATCGTCACCAAGATGGGCATGTGGCTGCTGCCGACGCCCGAATGTTACATGTCGTGCTATGTCTCGGTCCCGAAGGAAGCCGATCTCGAGGCGCTGATCGACACGATCCGGCCGCTGGTGCTCGATCGCACCATCCCGAACTATCCGATCGTCGGCAACGTGCTTGGCGCCGCGTCGCAGACGTCGCGGCGCAAGGACTGGTACGACGGCGACGGCCCTCTGCCCGAGCCGGTGCTCGACGACATGACCAAGAAACTGAACTGCGGCCGCTGGAACATGCGCTTCGCGCTCTACGGCCATGAAGCAATCGTCGAGACGCAATACAAGATCGTGCACGCCGCCTTAACAAAGTTGCCGGGAGCGGCTCTAGGCGGCCGCAAATATGCCGGCGCGACGATGGCGCAAGACGTGCCGCCTTCGGACCGCATTCAAGCCGGTATCCCTGGCCTCGACATCCTCAATATGGTCGCGTGGTACGGCGGCGACGAAGGCGGCCATCTCGATTTTTCGCCGATCTGCGCGCTAAAGGGCGCCGAGGTGGTGAGGCAGACCCAACTGGTGCGGCGCGTGGTTGAATCCTTCGGCCTCGATTATTGCGCCGGCATCATCATCATGCCGCGAAGCGCGCTCCAAATTTGCCTGCTCAATTTCGACAAGAAGGACCCGCTCCAGGTCGATCGCGCGTTCGAGTGCTGCAAGGCGCTCGTGGTTGCGGCGGCGAAGGCTGGCTATGGCGAATACCGTGCGCATCTCGAAGTGATGGACCTGGTCGCCGAGCAATACGATTTCAACAATCACGCGCTGCGCCGTTTCAACGAGCGCATCAAGGACGCGCTCGATCCCAACGGCATTCTGTCGCCGGGCAAGCAAGGCATCTGGCCGAAGGCGCTGCGGAAGGCACCGTCCTAGTCATGTCCGCCCTTGCCGCCTGCGTGCACCGGATCCCGTCGTGCGAGATCGAGCGAGACCGATCATGACCAACCTCACCATACCTTGCCCCCATTGCCTCACACTGAATCGTGTTCCCGCCGAACGCCGCGGCGACGGCGGCAAATGCGGCCATTGTCGCCGGCCGCTGTTCACCGGCCGGCCAATCGCCCTCGACCGCACGAATTTTGAACGCCATGCCAACGCGGCCGATCTGCCGCTGCTGGCCGACTTTTGGGCCTCCTGGTGCGGGCCCTGCCGGGCCATGGCGCCGGTCTTCGAAGCCGCGGCGGCGCAATTCGAGCCGGCGGTGCGCTTCGGCAAGCTCGACACAGAGGCAGAGCCCGAACTGGCGGCGCGCTATCATATCCAGGCGATACCGACGATGATCCTGCTGCGCGGCGGCCGTGAGATCGCACGCCACAGCGGTGCGATGCCGGGGAGCGCGCTGCGAAGCTGGATCGAGCAGCAACTGGCCGACCCGCGTTAGCCGGGACGTGAGCCTTTTGCGCAATCTCCGGGAACCCCGTCGTCTGCAGCAACCGCTGCCCCGGGCCTTATCGGCTGACCGGGAGGATCCCCGCCGGAAAATCAGACCCGACGAGGGGCTTTGGATGGAGCGCCGATTTGCCCCGGTCTAGCCGCGGAAGCGGCATCGCCCGCGCGCAAGGCAAGCTCAAGATCGGCGATGATTGGAACGCGATCACCATCATCGCGCTCTCGCAGTCCAACCCGATGAAGGCCGTCGCGGAGCTGGTCGAGAACAGCATCGACGCCAAAGCCCGGTCGGTCACTGTCACGCGAGGACGCGATGGCGGACACCACTTTCTCAACATCAGCGACGACGGAGAGGGAGTTCCGAGAGACGCGAAAGGCCTGCCCGATTTCCGTTATGTCGCGACCCATATTTGTGACTCGGTCAAGCGGCATCTGAAACAGGACGGCGCCACCGGGGTGCAAGGGGAGTTCGGAATCGGGCTCCTCAGCTTCTGGACCATCGGCGAGGAGCTGGTGATGACGTCCGCCGGCGTCGACAGGCGTTCCTACCAGATGATCATGCGCAAGGGCGACCCGAGCTACACCGTGGAGCCCAAGCGGTCGCTAGTTCCCAACGCCGGCACGGACGTGCGCATCTCGCCGCTGCTCGACGGCATGCGCGGCCTCTCGGGAGAGAAGATTCAGTGGTACCTGGCCTCTGAACTGCGCGACCGCATCCGGCAAACCGGCGTCAAGATCACCGTCGTCGATCGGTTCGCACGCAAGCAATACCTGGTGGAGCCCCGGCAATATGAAGGCCGCCTTTTGCACCAGTTGCCGCCGACGCGCACCGCTTTCGGCGACATCTATGCCGAGCTTTACATCAACGAGCCATCGGACGCGAACCGGGTCGCCTTGTTCCGGCGCGGCACGCGCGTCGTCGAGGATTTGATCCAGATCGACGACTTTGCGCGCCCCCCTTGGACGCTTCGCTACCTGCAAGGCCATGTCGACGCGGGCTTCGTCGAGCTCACGCCCGGCACCCGCTCGGGCGTCATCCGTGACGCGGCTTATGCGGCGCTCCGGGAAGGCATTCGAGCGCTCGAAGAGCGGCTGGTCGACATCATCGAGGAGCAGCGCCGGGCGGAGGAGGAGAGCGCCAGCCGCGATCAGCTGAAGGTGATCCAGCGCGCGTTTCGTGAGGCGCTGCTCGCGCTGCCCACGGAGGAATACGATTGGTTCGATATTCGTACCAGGGCATTCCGCACGGAGCCGGGCGCCCGTCTCGCCGGGGAAGCGGCGGCAGGCGAAGCGGGCGATGCCTCCGCGGATCCGACGCCCAAACCCACCCTCGGCGAAACGGCGCAGAGGGATTTCTTCACGTTCCCCGGGCCGCTGTTCAGCGTCGTCGTTTCTCCGGCATCGAGCATAGTGCGCGTCGGCGAGCGTCGCGAACTGCGCGCCCTGCCCCGCGACCGATCGCGGCGCCGGGTAGAGCGCGACCTCGAGTTCGCATGGCGCATCCAGGAAGGCTCGGGCACTCTGGTGGGCACCGCGAACCAGGTCGCCATCTACCATGCGCCGGCCGAACCCGGGATGGTGCGCATCGAAGTTGTCGTCCGGCAACGCGACGTTGCTTGCGCGGACGAAGCGCTGATCACCGTCACGAACGAGCTCGTCGCCCAATTGGGCGCGTCAAGCACGCCGGGACAGGGCCTGCCCGGCTACACCTTTGAGCGGGCGCCCGGCCAGTCCTGGCGCTCCCGCTTCGATGCCGAGCGCAACCTCATCGTCGTCAACAACGGCCATCGCGATTTTGTCTTCGCCTCGCGCGGCAAGACGCTCAAGCTTCGCTACCTCATCCGCCTTTATGCCAAGGAGCTGATCCTGCGCAACTTCATGGGCATCGGCGGGGATCAGCTGCTAGAGCGGATGGTCGAGCTGTCGCTCCGCGCCGAAGAGAGCCTTTGACGCTTTGACGCGCTTAATACCCTGAATATAAAGAAATTTCGACTCGATGCCATTGGTCCGTCGGCCGGGCCTCCGTCGCGAACAAATCGGGTTTGTTCTTGGTGCAGGACGGCACGGCTAGCGAGCCTCCCGCAACCCCAGCCGTTCGAGACGAGGCAATACCTCTTCACTGAAGAGCGGCAGCTCTTCCACATAGTTGACCAGTGATATGCCGATGCCGCGGAGGCCTGCGCCGGCAAGCGCTGCAAGTTCCTTCGCGACATGGTCCGGGTCGCCGACCAGGCGCCAGCCCCCCATGCCGGTTGCCTGTTGACGTCGAACCTCCTCCAATTCGGCGGCGGTCAACGCGTCCGCGTGAATGTTTCGCGCCGCGAGCATCTCATCGACCGATACCCAGTCGGCCCGATCGACGAAGGCGTGATGGTAGTACTCCTCGGCCTCTTTTTGGGTCGTCCGACAGGTGACGACGCCGACGGTGTAGACGTCCAGGTCTTTGCCGTACTGGCGCGCCTCCGTTTGCGCAGCCTCTACGGCTTTTGCCTGCTCCGCCAGGCTGCTGCCGGTCACGTTGAAAAAGGCATCGCAATTGCGCGTTGCAAAGCTGCGCCCGGTTCCGGACGCTCCTGCGTTCATGATGAGCGGGAAGGTGCCGCCGAACGGCTTCGGATGCGCACGGATAGCACGCATCGTCGCGAAGTTGCCATCAATGTCGAAATTCTCCGCTGCAGACCAGATCAGCTTGATCGCATCGAGCCACTCCTGCGCGTACCGGTACCGAGCTTCGTGCTCGCGCTGTGTCACGCCAAACATTTGAAATTCGCCTTCGTTCCATCCGACGACAATATTGAGTCCAAAACGGCCGTGTCCGATATGGTCGGCCGTGACCATTTGCTTCGCCGCTAGGACCGGATTGAAGAGCGGCGCGTGGACGGTGCCGAAAATCGTCATTCGCGCTGTCACGCCAAGAAGCCCGGCAGCCCAGGTCAGCGTTTCCAATGTTACCGCCTGGTAAGCGCCGATGGGGCCATAGGCCTTCCACCGGGCCACGGGCAGCATAAAATCGATGCCGTAGGCATCCGCCATCCGGGCGAGGCGCAGATTGTCGTCCCAACTGCCCGACCAACGCTCCTCGACGAGGGTGACCGCGCGACCACTCGCGCAATTTGCCCCGAAGAGGCCGATCTTCAGCCGGTTGTGGTTATGCATCGCCAGGCGATGGTGTCGCGCCGCTTCGTCCGGTGTCATGACCGAAGCATACGACGTCGACGCCGACGATAGGTAGGAGGGACGCTCGCCAATTCAAAGAGGGTCCCGCGCGCAGGCTGTGCCGCTGTCCGAGAAACCAATTACCGGGAACAGGCTCTGGCGCTCCGGCTCGTTGCGCCAGGCCTCGAAAGCGACGACAGGGGCGGGCACCGGGAAAAGGGATGTTCATGCTTTCGCAATCATTCCCGGGAACGCGGCAGGAAACGCAGGCCTCCGGCCGAGCCGCGCCTCGTCGCACTCGCGCCCGCCGCTCCCCGCTTATCGAATTCGCGCTGTGAGTCGCATCAAAGCTCCTGTTACTGGTTCACCGCGCTCGGAGAAGACGGCTATAACTAGCGCTGCCACTCAGGGCCTTCGACAAGGACGGCTACCATGCGGACCTCGCAATCACTCCGTCTACGATCGAGTGAACTCTCACCGGGGGTGGGTGTCCGAACGGGCACGAGCATCGCCGATCTCAAGCAAGCGTTTCTCGACAATCTCTTTTGCAGCCTCGGGCGGGTACCGATGGCAGCAACGCCCAACGACATCTACACCGCGTTGGCGCTCACCGTTCGGGACCGCGTACACAAGCAGGGCGTGCGGACCATGGAAGCCCGCAGCGAGCAGGAAGCGCGCGTCGTGGCGTACGTTTCCGCAGAATTCCTGCCCGGCCCACATCTGGCCAATAACCTCCTGAATCTTGGGATTCTTGAAATGGTCCGGCAGGCCCTCTCCGAGTTTGGCCTCGATCTCGACGAAGTGATGGAGCAGGAAGACGAGCCCGGCCTCGGCAACGGTGGTCTTGGGCGGCTGGCTTCCTGCTATATGGATTCGCTTGCGTCCCTCGAAGTGCCTGCTGTCGGCTACGGGATCCGTTACGAATTTGGCATCTTCGAGCAAGCCATCAACGACGGTTGGCAGGTAGAGATGACGGACAAGTGGCTGCGGTTTGGCAACCCCTGGGAAATCGTCCGGCCCGAAATCTACTACGAGGTGAAATTCGGCGGCCACACCGAGGCGGGGCGAGACGAACATGGACGATACCAGGTCCGTTGGCTCCCCGACACCGAGGTCAAGGGTGAGGCGTATGACACACCTGTCTTGGGGTACCGGGTGGGCACATGCAACACGCTCCGCCTGTGGAAGGCCGAAGCCGTGGAGTCGTTCGATTTCGCCGCCTTCAACCACGGTGACTACTACCGAGCCGTTGCGGACAAGGTGGAATCCGAGAACATCACCAAGGTGCTCTACCCGAACGACGAATTGCTGCAAGGCAAAACGCTGCGCCTCCAGCAACAGTACTTCTTCGTCAGTTGCTCTTTGCAAGACATGATCCGGATCCATCGCAGGCTGGGTCGGCCGTTGCAGACCTTCCACGAAAAATGGGCGGTCCAGCTTAATGACACACATCCGGCCATCGCGGTCGCCGAACTGATGCACCTTCTGGTCGACGACCACCGCATGGACTGGAACACGGCGTGGAACATTACCCGCAAGACCTTCGCCTATACCAATCATACGCTCCTTCCCGAGGCGCTGGAGAAATGGCCGGTCCACCTGATCGGCCAGCTCCTTCCCCGCCACCTCGAGATCATCTACGAAATCAATTCTCGTTTTCTCGACGAGATTCGACAGGCGTTTCCGGGCGACACCGCGCGGCTCTCGCGGATGTCCCTCATCGATGAAACCGGCGAACGGTTCGTGCGCATGGCCCACCTCGCGACCGTCGGCAGCCACCGCGTCAACGGCGTTTCCCGCCTGCATTCCGATCTCCTCAAGCAGACGGTCATGCGAGACTTCGCCGAGCTGTGGCCGCAGAAGTTTTGCAACGTTACCAATGGCGTTACGCCCCGACGCTTCATGGCGGTCGGGAATCGACCGCTCGCGCATCTCATTACCGAGACCATCGGAGAGCGGTGGTCATTCGACCTTTACGAGCTTCGCGGACTGGAGCCGTTGGCGGGCGACAACGCATTTCAGGAGCGGTGGCGCAACGTGAAGCTTTTAGCCAAGCGAGATCTCGCTGCGTTCCTCAAGCTGCGGACCGGCGTGCAAGTCGATCCCGAATCGCTCTTCGACATCCAGGTCAAGCGTATCCACGAGTACAAGCGCCAGCACCTGAATGTCCTCTACATTCTTGCTCTCTACTTGCGCCTCAAGCGCGAGCCCGGATTGGAAATCCCTCCGCGTACCTTCATTTTCGCCGGCAAAGCCGCCCCCGGCTATTTCATGGCCAAGCTCATCATCAAGCTCATCAATTCCGTTGCCGAAGCAGTCAACAACGATCCGGCCGTGCGCGGTCGTTTGCGGGTCGTCTTCCTTCCCAACTTCGGCGTAAAGAGCGCGCAGCACATCTACGCGGGCGCGGACCTGTCCGAGCAGATCTCACTCGCCGGCAAGGAGGCCAGCGGCACCGGCAACATGAAGTTCGCTCTCAACGGCGCCCTCACCATCGGTACGCTCGATGGCGCCAACGTGGAAATCCGCGATGAAGTCGGGGCCGAGAATTTCTTTCTGTTCGGGTTGACGGTCGAACAGGTTCGCGAGCTGCAGCATCGCGGATACCGTCCCCGGGATGTCGCCGAGAAAAATTCCTCGTTGCGGGAGGTATTGGACTTCATCGGATCGGGTTCACTCGCCGGCGGCGACGCCGGCCTCTTTCTCCCATTTCTGGAACGCCTGCTGAACGATGACCCATTCATGGTGCTCGCCGATTACCAGGCTTACGCGGAATGCCAAGAGCAAGTCAGTGCCTTATGGCGTGACCAACGGGCGTGGACGCGCAAGGCAATTCTCAACGTGGCGCGGATGGGGAAGTTTTCATCCGACCGCTCCATCCGTGAATATTGCGAGCAGGTATGGCAGGTAAAACCGGTGACGGTTCCGTCGCGCAGCGCCATTGCCGGTGCGCGGGAAGCCCGCGGGCGTTAGCAGCCGGGCAATGGCCTGCAAAAGAGGAAAAAGCAGGAGCCGGAAGCCAAGGTGCGGTCAGCATCCGGTTGCGGGTCTCACAGATGTGTGCTTGCCGGCCGCATCGCCGACGGCTGTTCCCGCGTCAGCCGAAGCTCTTCGGTCTCGTGATGGATTGTCAGAGAGTCGCCTTCGCGCAGCGTGTACTCGACGCTCTCGCCTGTAATTGCGACTTCCAGCCTCTGGCCCCGATATGTCAGGGGAAACCGGAGCAGGGCTTCCGCGGCGGGAGCGCGGCGCGGCCAGAACGATAATGTTCCGTCATCGTCCCGCATGCCGCCGAGCCCGTAAGTGAGCATCATCCACGTGCCCCCCATCGAAGCGATATGGCACCCATCCTTCACATTTCCGCCGACGTCTGCGAGGTCCATCAGCAGCGCCGCCAGGCCATACCTGATTGCCTTTTCCGTATCGCCAATCTGCGCGGCGACGATCGCCTCGACAGATGAAGACAGTGACGAATCACCGGTTGTCAGAGGATCGTAAAAATAAAAATTGCGTCTCTTTTCATCGATCGAGAACATGCTCCCCAGAAGGAACATCGCCAATATCACGTCCGCCTGCTTGATGACCTGCTTACGATAGATGTTGAGGGGATGATAAAATAGCAGCAGCGGGTACTTGCTGTTCGGCGTGCCCGCGAAATCCCATGGCTCTCTTTCCAGGAAGCTGTCATCCTGGGGTATGATCATTCGCTCTTCGTCGCGGGGAACGTACATGCGCTCCGCTGCGTTTTTCCATTCTTCCACTTCCCCCTGCTCAAGACCCGTCCTTTCGACGAGCGTGCCGTGAGCCTCCGGGCTTGCCGCGCGGAGGAGCTCGACGGTCTTGGCCGCGTAGCGAAGATTCTCTCGCGCCATCAGATTGGTGAACGCGTTGTTGTTCACCACCGTGTTATACTCATCCGGTCCCGTGACCGAGTTGATGCAAAACCTTCCTCCCTTTGCATCGGAATAGAATCCGAGATCCCGCCACAGGCGCGCGGTTTCCACCAGCATCTCCGCACCGTAGCTCCACAGAAAGGGCTCGTCGCCCGTCGCCTGCACGTACTTGCGTAGCGCGTACATGATGTCGGCGTTGATGTGGTATTGCGCAGTGCCCGCGGCATAATATGCCGAGGCTTCTTCTCCGTTGATTGTTCGCCACGGGAACATCGCTCCGCGATGCCCCAATTGCCTGGCGCGCGCCCTCGCCTGGGGCAGCATCCGGTAGCGGAACAGCAGGAGGTCCCTGGCAATCCGCGGACAGTTGTAGGTCAGAAACGGCAGCAGGTAGATCTCGGTATCCCAGAAGTAGTGGCCCTCGTAGGCTTGCCCCGTGAGGCCCTTTGCCGGCACCCCGGTGTGCTCCGCGCGGGCTGAAGCCTGCAGAATCTGGAACAGGTTGAAACGGATCGCCTGTTGAATTTCCACAGTCGTCCGTCTTACCCGCTCGGCGCGTATTCCTCTGACGCGGACATCGCTCCGGCGCCAGAACTCGTCCAGGTAGCGCTCCTGCTCCGCGAGCAGATGCCGGAACCCCCGGGCCATCGCGCGATCCATGGTAAACTCGAGACGCCCGCAAAGCTCCTCGCCCGTTACCCTCCGGGTGGTGTGATAGACCATGAATTTGGTGAGATGGATCGCAACGCCGGACCGCGCTTCGACCGTGAAGGCAACCTGACCGAAGTCAGGTTTTTGCACGACGTTGCTGGCAAAGGAGCACGTGGTCTCCAGCAGATGGTCGATGCCGCACGCCACCATCAAGTGGCTGTGTTCGGTTCCGTGACAAAGCACGATCCGGCGGTCTTTGCTGTAGCCGGTTTGCGGATGCAGGACCCGTCCTCCAAAGGCTCTGGTCTGCCGCGGATCGGTCTGATCGGCCGGGACCGTTGGCTCGCCCGTGGCCATCTCCGAAGAGAGCACGACAAAAGCGTCCGCATCGAGGACCGTCACAGTGTAGGAGATGGCTGCCACGTGCCGGCTGGCGAAGGAGATCAGGCGCCGGGACCGGATCAGGACCTGTTTGCCTCCTGGTGTCTCCCAGAGGATCTCCCGGTCGAGCGTTCCGGCCTTCATGTTGAGCCGCCGGTCGAACGTCAGGAGCGTCGCGTTGGGCAGCCAGAAGGGTTCGTCATCGACGAAGAGCTTGATGGTCTTGCTGTCTGTCTGATTGACGATGGTTTGGCCGGTCTCCGCGAAACCGTATGCCTGTTCTCCGTAAACAATCGGCCACGTCGAATAGAACCCGTTGATCAAGGTGCTGTTCTCGGCGTTGGGGCCACCTTCCTCGGGACATCCCCTCATGCCCAGATATCCATTGCCCAGCGCCAGGATGGTTTCCATCTGGGCCAGGAACTCCGGATGAAACCGCTTTTCCACCACATTCCACTCGTCAGCCGGATAGTCGCGGGATGGCGGTCTGAGACGTTCGTGATGGAGCATGACGCGGTCCTTCCCGAGGCAGCCTGGCCTGCCGGCCAGGCACTAATTCAGTCGCGTCGTTGACGCACCGGAGACGCGGCCCGGAGCAGGATCACCGGCTCGAATCCGATCGATTCCCGCGCACCCGGCGGCGCGTGTCGAGCCCACGGATGCCGACCGGCAACCATCCATCGCGCGAGGGACGCCAGCTTGCAATCGAACAGCAGGCGGACGCCGCGGCCTCCACAGGTCGGCCGGAGAACCGGCCGGATTTCGATGTCGGACTGCCGCGCCTCAAGCATCGCGGGCCTCCTGCGCAACCGGAAGGGCGCGCAATGCGCCGCGGTCCAGCGCGGCGAGGTCGATGCGATCGAGACTGGTGACGACGAGACCGGCTCCGGCTTCACGCAACAGCGCTTCGTCGCCGAGCCGCGCGATGCCTAATGCCGCCATCGCGGCGTTGCGCGCCGCAAGAATGCCCGCGGGCGCGTCCTCGACCACAACGCAGCGTGCCGGCGCCATGCCGAGCGCCCTGGCAGCAAGGAGGAAAAGCGCGGGGTCCGGTTTGCCGCGCGGCACCTTCCGCCCGCTCAGGTCAGCATCGAACAGCGACAGGAGCGGGCGCCCATCCGGCAGATTGATCTGGCGGAGCATGGCCGCAACATTCCGCGACGAGGAAGCGAGCGCGAGCTTGAGCCCGGCACCGTGCAGCGCCGCGGCGAAGCGCACCGCGTCGGGGAACGCCTCGACGCCGCCCTCTTCGATGAGCTTGTCGACGAGCGCCTGCTTGACGGCGGCATATTCGGCGGCGCGCGCGGCGGCCTCGATACCGCCCAGCCCCTCCAACACGGCGCGTGCCCCTTCGAGGCGCTGCTTGCCCGCGACATGTGCCTGATAAAACACCGTGGTGAAGCCCGCCGGCTCGGCGAAGCCGCGCAGGGCCTCCCGCCATGCGTGCTCGTGCGGAGAGTCCACGAGCACCCCATCGACGTCGAAAATCGCTGCCCGCAGCGCGAGGGCCATATCGCTCGTCCCGTGCGATGAGGAGCGGCGCGGCCGCCGCCCCTACACGTTGTCGGCTTCCGTCGAACGTGCAGTGGTTCCGGCCGCCGCGCGACCCCATGACCAGCCCGCGATCTCGGGCATGTCGTCGCCATAGCGGCGGATATACTCCTTGTGGTCCACGAGCTTGTTCTGGATCTCCTGCTTGGCGTAAGCAGCCCGCACGCCAAGGTGCGGCACGCGATCGATGACATCGCCGACCAGGTGGAAACGGTCGAGATTGTTCAGCACGCACATGTCGAACGGCGTCGTCGTGGTGCCTTCTTCCTTGTAGCCGCGCACATGCAGGTTGTCGTGATTGGTGCGCCGATAGGTCAGCCGGTGGACCAGCCAGGGATAGCCGTGGAATGCGAATATGATTGGCTTGTCAGTGGTGAAGAGGGCGTCGAAGTCGGGGTCCGGCAGACCGTGCGGGTGCTCGCTCGGCGGCTGCAGCTTCATGAGGTTGACGACGTTGATGACCCGGACTTTCAAATCGGGCGCATAGTGCCTCAGGAGGTCGACCGCGGCGAGCGTCTCGAGCGTGGGCACGTCCCCGCAACAAGCCATGACGACATCCGGCTCGTAGCCCCGGTCGTTGCTCGCCCATTCCCAGATGCCGAGACCGGCCGTGCAATGCTTCACCGCTTCGTCCATGGTCAGCCACTGCGGGGCCGGTTGCTTGCCGGAGACAATAACGTTCACATAGTTGCGGCTGCGCAGGCAGTGATCGGTGACCGACAGCAGGCAATTCGCATCAGGCGGCAGATAGACGCGCACGATCTCCGCTTTCTTGTTCACGACATGATCGATGAATCCCGGATCCTGGTGGCTGAACCCGTTGTGATCCTGGCGCCAGACATGGCTCGACAGCAGGTAGTTCAGGGATGCAATCGGCTGGCGCCACGAAATCTCGTTGCACACCTTCAGCCATTTGGCGTGCTGGTTGAACATCGAATCGACGATATGGATGAACGCCTCGTAGCATGAGAAGAAGCCATGCCGGCCGGTCAGCAGATAGCCCTCGAGCCAGCCCTGGCATTGATGCTCGCTCAGCATTTCCATGACCCGGCCGTCGGGGGCGAGGCGATCGTCCCATGGCAGGGTCTCGGCCATCCATGCGCGGTTGGTGACGTCGAGCACGTCCTGCCACCGATTGGAATTGTTCTCGTCCGGGCTGAACAGGCGGAAGTTCCGGGCGTCCATGTTCAGCTTCATGACGTCGCGCAGGAATATGCCCATTATGCGGGGCGCTTCCGCCGTGACCGCCCCGGGCGCCGGCACTTTGAGCGCATAGTCGCGGAAATCCGGCATACGGAGATCGCGCAGAAGCACCCCACCGTTGGCGTGCGGATTGGCGCTCATTCGCCTGGTGCCGCGCGGAGCAAGCTGCGCAAGCTCGGGTTTGAGCCGGCCGCTCCCGTCGAACAGCTCCTCCGGCCGGTAGCTCTTCATCCACTGGTCCAGGATCTGCACATGGGACGGATTCTGCTGCATCTCGCCCATGGGAACCTGATGGGCGCGCCAGTAATCCTCCGTGCGCTTGCCGTCGATCTCCTTGGGGCATGTCCAGCCCTTTGGCGTACGGAGCACGATCATGGGCCAGAGCGGCCGCTCGACCGAGCCGCTGCGGCTCGCTTCGGCCTTGATGCGCCGGATCTCGCCGATAACCGTGTCGAGAGTGGCGGCCATCAGCTCATGCATCGCATCCGGCTCATTGCCCTCGACGAAGTGCGGCGTGTAGCCGTAACCGCGGAACAGCTGATCGAGCTCGCGGTGGCTGATGCGCGCAAGCACCGTGGGATTGGCGATCTTGTAGCCATTGAGGTGGAGAATCGGCAGGACCACCCCGTCTTTCGCGGGGTGGAGAAACTTGTTCGAATGCCAGCTGGTGGCCAAAGGCCCGCATTCCGCTTCGCCATCGCCGACAACGCACCCGACAATCAAGTCGGGGTTATCGAACGCCGCACCGAAGGCGTGCGAGAGTGCATATCCGAGCTCCCCGCCCTCATGGATCGAACCGGGAACTTCCGGCGCCACGTGGCTCGGGATGCCACCGGGAAAGGAGAACTCGGTGAAGAGGCGCTTCATGCCCTCTTCGTCCTGAGAGACGTTTGGATAAACCTCGCTGTAAGTCCCTTCGAGATAG
>Ga0123355_10009190_pt1 | contig 14998 bp, 14 predicted proteins | sample TergutEmb28metaG_3_FD_89872 | JGI IMG/M metagenome (GOLD analysis project Ga0123355, IMG submission 89872) | Embiratermes neotenicus P1 segment gut microbial communities from Petit-Saut dam, French Guiana - Emb289 P1 | ecosystem: Host-associated > Arthropoda: Insects > Digestive system > Gut ...
ACAAAGATTCACGCACGTTCAACGGGGCACTACTCGCTTGTTACTCAACAGCCATTGGGTGGTAAGGCACAATTTGGTGGACAAAGAATGGGTGAGATGGAGGTCTGGGCGCTGGAAGCATACGGTGCGGCACACATATTACAAGAAATGTTAACGGTCAAATCCGATGATGTGTCGGGTCGAACAAAGACTTACCTTGCTATCGTAAACGGACAACCAATGCCAGAACCGGGTGTACCAGAATCCACAAAAGTTATGATTCGCGAACTTCAGGGTCTCGGTCTTGATATTGGTATTTACACAAGTGACAAGAAAGAAGTTGAAATCGGTAAAATCGAAACAATTGATGCAGAAGTTGCCGAGCCACTTCTTAAAGGTGACGAGGAAAATCCTATAGAAGAGATTGAACTTGACTTTGGCGAGGAACTTGCACTTGGGAAAGACGATGATGACGACACAGACTTCGACATGGATTCGTTGTTCGAGTAATTTCCATGTCATTCTGAACGAAGTGAAGAATCTAGCGAAGCGTAAAAAATATTAAGGAGAACGAAAAATGTTTGAACTAAACAATTTCGAATCATTGAAGATAGGGATTGCATCGCCTAACAGAATCAGGGAATGGTCGCATGGCGAGGTTACAAAACCCGAAACGATAAACTATCGTACGCAAAAACCCGAAAAAGATGGTTTGTTTTGCGAACGAATTTTTGGACCGAAAAAGGACTGGCAATGTTCTTGTGGAAAGTACAAACTTATTCGTTACAAGGGTATCACTTGTGACAAGTGTGGTGTTGAAGTCACCCGTGCCATTGTACGTCGTGAGCGAATGGGACATATTGAACTGGCGGCACCTGTGTCGCACATTTGGTATTTCAAGGGTGTTCCGTCACGTATGGGTGCGCTTTTGAACATGACTATCAAAAATTTGGAACAAGCAATTTACTTTGTTTCGTACGTTGTCATCGAAATCTACCAAGCCGACAAAGCAAAGTTGAAAAAAGGCGACATATTGACCGAACAAGAATTCAGAGTTATGGAATCTGTGTTTGGTGAAAAATCTTTCAAATTCGAGCGGAAAGAAGAAATCAAAGAAGATGCGGGCGGGAAAAAAATCAGAACAGCAACTTACACAGTTATCGACGGCAACAAGGCGGTTTTGGCAAAATCAATGCTTTTGTCTGATCACGAATTGCATGTTATCCAAGACAAATTTGGAAAGGGTACGTTCAAGGTTGGCATGGGTGCAGAAGCCGTCAAGGAAATGCTTGCAAACATCGACATCGAGGGTGAACTTGCCGAATGTGAAGCAATCGTACGAGACGGTAAAGGTGCAAAACGCGAAAAAGCCGTCAAGAAAATGGAATTGTTGCTTGCGTTCAAACAAAGCGGTAATAAACCCGATTGGATGATATTGGACACAATTCCTGTTATACCACCTGAACTTCGCCCTATGGTACAAATTGATGGTGGTCGTTTTGCGACGACAGATGTGAATGACCTATATCGTCGTGTAATAAACAGAAACAACAGATTGAAGAAACTTGTAACTCTCGACGCGCCAGACGTTATTGTGCGTAACGAAAAACGTATGTTGCAAGAAGCGGTTGATGCACTTATCGACAATGGTCGTCGCGGAAAAGCGGTACAAGGAAGTAAGAATCGAGAACTTAAATCGCTTGCAGCCGGTCTTCGTGGTAAACAAGGTCGTTTCCGTAACAACCTTTTGGGTAAGCGGGTTGACTATTCTGGTCGTACTGTTATTGTTGTTGGACCTGAACTTAAACATTATCAAGTTGGAATTCCAAAGGAAATGGCGCTTGAATTGTTCAAGCCATTCGTTATGAAAAAGTTGGTTGAGTTGAACTTGGCTACACATTCACGAAGTGCGAAAAGATTGATTGAACGCGAAAAACCACAAGTTTGGGACGTATTAGAAGATGTTATCAAGGATCACCCTGTGTTGTTGAACAGGCAACCGACACTACACAGATTGTCTATTCAGGCATTTGAACCAGTGCTTGTCGATGGCCGTGCTATTCGTTTGCACCCACTTACATGTCCTGCGTTCAACGCCGACTTCGACGGTGACCAAATGACTGTTCACGTACCACTTTCCGAACAAGCCAAAGCCGAAGCAAGAATCTTGATGCTCTCTTCAAACAACATCCTGAAGCCGTCGGACGGAAAGTCTATTGTTACTCCTACACAGGACATCGTTCTTGGTTGTTATTACCTTACTATAGAAATGCCGGGCGCAAAAGGTGAAGGCAAAATCTTCCGTGACGAAATAGAAGCCGAGCGGGCATATGCTTCTGGGCTCCTTGACCTTAAAGCAAAAATCAAGGTACGTCGTACACTTGCAGACATGATCCAAAATTACGAGGGCAAAGGTAAGCAGAGTGAACTTGTGGAAACGACACTTGGTCGTATTATGTTTAATCGTTGTTTTCCACAAGACATAGATATAATAGACAGAAGCAAAGACGAAAACCGTTTTGCTTACGAAATCAATAAACCTGTTGTGCGAAAGGATTTGAACGACATTATTGTAAAGACTTTCCACAAGCATGGGTCTACTGTAACGTCAGAGTCTATCGACAAAATAAAAGACGCCGGTTTCAAATATTCTACTCTCGGCTCACTTTCTATTTCGGTTTTCGATGCTCGAATTTGCCCAACAAGAAAAGAAATTATTGATGCAACAGAAGAACAAGTCAAAAAGGTTGAAAGACAATATGAAATAGGTGCATTGACTACAGAAGAAAAGCTGGACAAAAACATCGCACTTTGGCAAGACGCGACCGACAGGATTCAAAAACACCTTATCGAATTCATGGAGCGCGAAGACCCATACAACCCTATTCGTATGATGAGCACATCTGGTGCGCGTGGTTCGAACAAACAAATTATGCAGCTCGGTGGTATGCGTGGTATTATTGCGAACGTTTCTGGGCGTAAAGAAGATGTCCCTACTAAATCTAACTATCGTCTTGGTCTGAAGCCACTTGAATATTTCCTTTCATCTCGTGGTGGCAGAAAGGGTCTTGCCGATACTGCTTTGAAAACTGCTGATGCAGGTTACCTTACACGTCGACTTGCAGATGTTTCACAAGATGTTATTATATCGGAAGATGACTGTTTCGCGGTTTACAACGAGAAGCCAAAGGGCACCGTAATTCGTGAATTGGTTGTTGATGGATATGTCGAAAAACTTGCATCTCGAATCGAGGGGCGTTACACGACAAAAGAAGTTGTACACCCAACAACAAAGAAAGCTCTTGTTGCTGCAAACACTATGATAGAAGACAACGTTGCTCTTGAAATCGAAAAATTGGGCATCAAAGAAGTTGAAATTCGTACAGTACTTACATGTAAATCAAAACGCGGTATTTGTGCAAAATGTTATGGTCGTGACATGACTGGACACGATGTTGTGTCAATTGGTGAAGCTGTCGGAATTATCGCTGCGCAGTCCATTGGTGAGCCAGGTACCCAGTTGACTATGAGAACAAAGCACCAAGGTGGTATTGCTACCATGGATATTACAACAGGTCTTCCACGGGTTGAGGAAATTTTGGAAGCACGTCAACCAAAAGGTGTTGCCATTGTGTCTGATGTAGGTGGAGTTGTTTCAAAAGTTCGCGAAAAAGTTGGTAAGGTGTACATCGTCAATGTAAAAAGATTGGACGGCAGTGGGGAAGACAACTATGAAGTTGCCGACAAAGCGGTGCTTCGCGTTGAAAAGGGAAGCACGGTAAAAGTTGGCGAGGCACTCAACAACAAAAGCACTTCTGTTGAAATTCCACAGGTACTTGTAAAACACGAAGGTCGTGTGATGGGTGTCAAGTTGGTCGACAAGGCATTTGAAATTACAATCTCTCCTGTTGAACGTGGTGCGGTGACCTACAAAATTCCGTTCAGTTCAAAAATTATTGTTAAAGAGGGCGCAAAGGTAGAACCAGGAAGCCCACTTACCGAAGGTGTTCTAAATCCACACGACATATTACGTACTCGTGGTATTAAAGCAGTTCAAGACTTCCTTATGTCCGAGGTTATCAAGGTTTATAAAACGCAAGATATTGACCTGAACAACAAACATTTGGAAATAATAATAAGACAGATGTTGCGTAAGGTCAAGGTTGAAGATTCAGGCGAAACAAGATTACAAGCGGGGTCTATCGTTGACGCAACGTATTCCGAAGAAGAAAACCTTATTGCAATTACAAACGGCAAAAAGCCTGCGTCCGTGCGCCGTGTGTTACTCTCAATTACGAAAGCAGCACTTAAAACAGAATCATTCTTGTCTGCCGCGTCTTTCCAAGAAACATCTGCCGTATTGACCGAAGCCGCAATTAAGGGTAAGACGGATAACTTGATTGGTTTGAAAGAAAACGTTATCATTGGGAAGCTTATTCCTGCGGGTACTGGATTAAAACGTTACAGAAACATTAGTTATAAAGTTGTCAATCAATAGTCACGATGAGATATAAATACTTGCGCTGTTGAACAAAATCGTCTATAATTCTTGAAAGGAGAAATACCATGTTCAGAAATTTACTTGCCGTGCCACATTGGATTACGGTGTCATTCCCAATTATCCAAGCAGTGCTTGTGATAATTTTGGCACTTGCATCCATCACTTTGATTATTGCGATTTTAGCAAGTCCCGCCGATGTTGGCCGTGGTGCAAACGCAATAACAGGTGCAAGTGAATCGTATTACACAAAACACAAGGGTAAAAGTAACCAAGGGCGGATTCGTAACCTTATCATTGCTTGTGCAGTTATCATCACTGTTTGTGCGATAACTTACTTTATCTTGTTTCAAATCTTCCACAATGCAGGGTAAAGTTATTGACAAAAGATAAGATTGATAGTACAATTTAATACCATAAAGAGTGCGCGAGGGACAGCCCCGATGACCGCACAGCAACCCCACAGAAGTGGTAGGTGCTAAAGGCTGACGCGATGGACATTAACTTAAAAAAAAGTTACAAAGCCCGTCGCACAGATGGGCTTTTAATTTGTGGTAGAGTATAAGGAGATAAATATGAAAAACAGAAGACATATCGTCACATCAGAAAGCGTAAACATCGGGCACCCAGATAAAACCTGTGATATAATCGCAGATGCATTTTTGGACGCGGCGTTAGAACAAGACAAATACGCTCAAATGGCGGTCGAATGTGCTATCAAGGATGACTTGCTTATGATATACGGAGAAGCGACCACCACAGCAAAGATTGATTACAAAAAAATTGCAAGACAGGTATTAAAAGAAATAGGATACACTTGCAAATTTAAGATTATAGAAAAAATTTCAAAACAAAGCCCCGAAATCAACAAAGCGACTGTAGGTAAAGACGAAGTAACTGCGAACGACCAAGGGATAGTGTATGGATATGCCACGAATGAGACTGAAGAATTCATGCCAATGTCAATTATGATGGCACATAAAATCATGAGAGAATACGAAAAATTCAGAGAAAGCGATAGTGACAAAGCAGTAGATGTAGAGTCAGAATATCTTCCCGACGCTAAGTGCCAAGTTTCTGTTGAATACGACGGAAATAAACCAGTTTCTGTGCATACGATATTGCTCTCTGTTTCACACGAAAAAACATTAACCAATAACATGATAAAAGACGAAATGACAGAGTGTGTGATTAAGCCAGTTCTTGACGAGTACTCTAAAACCTACAATCTTGAAACCAAAAACTGCAAACTTATTATTAACCCATCGGGTGCGTTTACAATTTGGGGAAGTTTTTCAGACAGTGGCTGTGTCGGTCGAAAAATTGTTGTGGACACATACGGCGGAGTAGGCAGAGTCGGTGGGGGGTGCTTTTCATCAAAGAATGCAACTAAGGTCGATCGAAGCGGTGCATACTACGCACGTTATGTCGCAAAGAACATTGTGGCAAAAAAAATGGCAGACAAATGCGAAATAAGTGTAAGTTACGCAATCGGTTTGTCTGACCCATTAAAAGTGAATGTTGAAACGTTTGGCACAGAAAAAGCTTCCCTTGAGAAGATTTATGAATACGTTGAAAAAAACTTTAATTTCTCTCCAGCTAATATTATTAAAGAACTTAATTTGTTGCTGCCCATATACAAGAAAACGGCGTGCTTCGGTCACTTCGGCAGGGACGAATTTCCATGGGAAAGGCTCAAAAACTAAACGCTCTGTGACAGTCGAGTATTGACAAATCATTAAAAATCATATATAATATTGTATGGCTATTGAACCTTTTTCCCCTGCAAGACACGGGGCAGTAATTGAAAATATGCGAATGAAGCAACGTTCCGGCGTGCGGTTTCTTATAATTGGCATTGTATGTTTGGTGCTTGCTGTTGTATTCTTTAATATACACTTCCGAAGTGAAGCAGAGTCAGTATTTTGGCTTGTAGGCATGTGGTTCACTATTGTTGTTGGCTTGGTTCTGACTTATCTCGGTCTTGCAAATATGTTGGATGGACGGAATTTTAATGCAAGAGTCCGTGAACTCGAAAAAAATGGTCTTGTAACACGGGGAAGTATCACCGCTGTCCGTCATCGCTATGTCATCTTTGGTAGTACTCTGGGCACACGAGGAAACAGATACACTATGGTAATGGACACAGGATGGTATTACAAAGTCACTTATTCGTTCGAAGATGACATCGGACGGTTGAGAACGGCTACTGGTTTTATTCCTGATCTTGTCGGAGCAAAGCGACATGCGGATCGTAACCAACAAATTATTCTGGACCAAAACCTGCCTCGCGTTGGACAAAGGGTAGATGTCTTGTTTGACCCTGAAGAATCGGTGATATTGAGAATTGTTAATGCCGTATGAGTAGTTACAATTTAAAAGAGCGAGTAACCGCTCTTTTATTTTTGCCATCTTACTCTATAAATTACTCTTCATCTCTGCCAACGATTACGTCGCAACTTACATTAAAATATTGTGCCAATTTTCTAATTGAAAGATAACCTGGTAAACTCTTGCCTGCCAGCCAGTTGTGTACTTGGCTCTGACGGATGTTGATCTCACCAGCCAATTTCAATTGGTTCAGTCCTTTGTCGTCCATAAGTTTTTTGAGTGTTTTTTGAAAATAAGTCATATTATTTTCCTCCCTTTGTTTGAATAGTGTTACATGTTAACACAACTTTACCTATTCGTCAAATAATATTTTAAAATTAATTACTCCTTTATCTCAAGTGCCGTGAATAATCCTTTGTCGATTTTTGCAAACTAGTGTACTATATTGTCATGGTAAATTTATTAGCGGAAACTGTTAATCAAACGAGTTGGTTCGGGTTAGAGCATACTCTTTATTTCGTTATCTCGAACATTTTGGGAATTTCTGCGCTTGTTCTATGTTTTATTTTCTGTAAAACAAAAAAGAGCAGAAATATTGTATTATTGACCACGGCTGGCCTTTTACTTACTGCCGCCGTTATACACAGAATCATATTGGCATTCCACCCAGCTTCCGACCCATATGGCGGGTGGGCATATTTGATTCCGTCGTCGTTTTGTTCGTTAACCGCATTTTTATTTTCGATCGCTGTTCTGACTATAAAGAATAAAAACCATCCAATCTTCCATTGTTTAATGTATCTTGCCTTTCTTGGACCAGTTATTGTGAAGCTTTATCCAGACTGGTTATTTCGTGATGGTTTCGCGCATCCTGCGACTCTGATAGCCTTGATCCACCACACATTTTCATTTTATCTGTGCATGATGATTATCATCTTTGGCATGTGGCGTCCGTCGCTGAAACAATGGCACGCGGTATACCTAGGAGCAGCACTTTATATGATGCTTGGATATTTTTTGATAGAAATTATGGACATTACCGCATCCATGGGGGTATTCTATACAATCACTGACTATGCGTATGTATATCTCGGTGGGGGAAATTTCGAAAGACAGCCGGTAACTTTTGAACGCGGCAGGCACATAGTTCTTGATTGGCATTGGTCGACATCGTTGATGATCCTGGCGGCTTATCACTTCATGGTGATGTTTGGTTATTTCGGTGGAATGAAACTATGGCAAAAATATAAAAGCAAACCAAAGGAATCGCCAGAACCAGTCGTGGTTGAAGATGTGAAAGTTGAAAATACAAGTAATAAAAAAATGTCACCAGCTAAGAACTAAGCGTGATATAATTTACTGTGACAAAAATCGGCGAAGGTATGGTCAGCGTGGCGCATCTGGATAGAGGCAGAGTTCTTCTTGTTGGTAAGCGACCTGACGCATTCAAGATTTACACAGAGCTGAAACGAAATCTTGATTTCCTTGAAGACAAAATAAAGTCACTGAAAATTCCAGGCAATGCAAACCTTGTCGATCCTTGCGAAGAATATCCATTCGGGGCAATTTCGTTTGACTATGTTATTGGAACTCCATTGGATATGAGAATTAAAAACTGTGAAGAACAACAAAAAATTGCTATAGGGAAGAAGCTAGCTGAATTTATAACGGAAATGACGAATCTCGCTCCACGTGATAACGACAGTAAACAACGCGAACTAGAAATCAATTGCACTAAATTCGATAAAGCAATGAATTTGATTGAACCATATCTCTCACAAGACGAAAATAACAAATTAAAGTTGATAGCAGTTGAATATAATCGCTTTCTTGAACAAAGCGAATTTTATATGACTCATGGCGATTTACATTTTGAAAATTTGATAGTCGACGATAAGAATAGACTTGTCGGGATAATTGATTTTGGCAATGTTGAATACTATGTTCGCGAAACAGAATTTATGTGGATGCAAGACTATGACCAAAGTAGATATAAGGGTGACAAAACAATTTTTGAAAGCATGATTGATTCTTATGCTATAGAGTTAGACACAAACAAAATCAGGCTGATTCGTCTTGTCGGAGCAATTAGATTTTTCAAGCACATCGTCAAAATTTATACACACTTGCTCGACGAGTCCATCACTGTTATTCGCGGATTGATTGAAGGGTATGAAGTGTGACTTCTTATCAAGGTTTTAGTTATCTCCGTAGCGACTTACTTGAATAGGCCTTCAATTTCAAATTACAGAATGTATTGTTAAATACGCATATTCTATCCATCAATTCGCTTTGACATCTTGACATCGCTGTCAATTACAGAGTCACACCAAAGTTGTCTTTCTTTGATACAAAAAGTCATGTCCCCAAAATAGAACACAACCCTTTTTTTGAATAGTCCATGTATGGTATATGGAACAAACATTGTAAAAGCCATACCCTCGATATGTTCGGCATAAACAGTAAGTCCCTTGCCATAAGTCGAACAAGTCGTATCATATGCGATAAGTATCGCCCTGTAATCTTTGCGATGTTCTTGAATTGAAGCAAATAAAAATTGAACTATGTCATCGCCTTTTGGAAACCATTGCGTTGTTATAGCCGCTTCGATTTTTCCATCTTTTGCAGACATGGTTGCACCCATTGGGGGAAGTCCCTTTGTTGTCAAAGCATGAATAACATGTCCGATAGTTTCAGCAAAAAGTTTGTCTATGTCGGCTTGTGCAGGTTTGGACGCACCAACTTCCACCTTTGCAACCATGCATTGACTCGGCTTTTTCTTCGACATATGAACCCTGCGAAATCTTTTATCTATTTGATATAAATATTTTGCAAGAGTTCAAACGCCTATTGTGTTGGTGGACCTAACCAGATTCGAACTGGTGACCTTTTGAATGCCATTCAAACGCGCTACCAACTGCGCCATAGGCCCGAACTGCATCTCATTGTATCACTGCAGACGAAATTATCGTAAAAGTTTTCCTTGAAATCTTTTATAGCGTGTGTTATAATAGAACTATACCACGGAGGAGTAGCGAAAGTGGTCATACTCGCCCGGTCTTGAAAACCGGTAGCCTGCAAGGGCACGGGGGTTCGAATCCCTCCTCCTCCGCCACACTCGACAGAGTTTGAACACTCCGTGGGTTCAAACTCAATGTGCTACTCTCCGCCAAGACGATGTGGGAAAAGTCTTAGTGGACTGGCGGTTTTCGCAAGGACTTTACGGGTTGAACCCGCGCCCAAGAGAGTAGGGGTTGATTAACAGCATGATTTATGTAATACTATGCAAGTGGGATTTACGGAGAAGATCAAAGTTTTGGTGTGGAATCGTGCTGCTGGAAGATGCTGCATTTGTCACAAGCCATTTATAGAGGTTCATCACATAATGCCAGAACATGGGGAAGGGGATAGAGATAACTCTTTCGAGAATGCAGCTCCTCTATGCGCAGGGTGTCATGACTTATACGGGGATAACCCCAGCAAGCGTAAACAAATAAAACGATTTCGAGATATGTGGTATGGAGAGATTGAGAAAAAGCGAAAAGGTGGCTTGGAAAAGCTTTTCGAAGAATATCAAGAAACAGATAGTAAATTGCGAATGGGCAGTAGTAATGGAAGGCGGTAGCACTTTATCACACAGTCTTTGAAAACGAAACTTTTGAAGATGCGGCGCAAATATTGTTTGACTTGGTGAAAAATGCTCAGGACAAGTTTCCGGGCGACAAAAGAATTCTGTATTTGGATATAGAGGGGCATCGCAACAAGAAAGGTGGATTCGATACCGATATGCTGGAATTACAGAAAGAGTTTCTGCTTGGATTTTTGATGGAGTATCTGCACGAGGCAAAAATGCCATTCGCTTCTGTTGAGAATGCCAAAGAACAAAACAATAATGTTCCAAGAAATCTTACAATACAGGGAAGTGCAAAGTGATATCAATAAAAGAAATCGGAAAGGAGATAAAGACCACAAAAAAGTTGATTCAGCAAAACCATGAAGTCGAAATTAAACTTCTTAGTGAAATCTATGATTTATTCGAGTATATACTTGAGCATAGCCATCGAATTTATATAAAACAGATAGAATTTCCGCCGCACGATTTTAATAGAAATTCAATATGTTTTGCTGCCCTACATAAGGGTTTGTTGGGCTTGTATAACGCAACAGATTGTGTTACTCACGGACGCGTCGGACTTGCCGCGTTATCGCTGCGCCCTGTTGCCGAATTTTTTATTGTTGCCAAGGCGGCAGTTCATGATAAGACCGGTACTGTTCTCTGTGACTGGATAGAAGACAAGGGCAAAAGTCTCCAAAGGGGGATTTACGATCATATGAAGTTGGATCCATCTAACAGGAATTTTAGTTTTTTAACTTTTTCAGTGTAACCCTCAATGCGAGTTGACAAGGCCTCATCCAAGTTTGGAGCATAAACTGCAAACAGCAAGTGACGGCACATATGAAATAAGGCAAGGATTAATAAAAAAATGCCTACGACTTCTTCCTTCACCATCTCGTAACTGAATGATACTTGCTGGCTGACTCTACTCGAATGAACATACTATGAAACATTCAAAATATTGCCAGAGGCGTCAAGGCGCGTTGTTACATTTTACAGGAAGAAGTGGGTTATTGAATTGCCTCCACTCGCCGAATCCAGAAGACAAATCCTTGCCGAATATGAAAAGGTATTGGTTCAGGTTTCGAATGATCACATTAAAGAAAGAACGGATGAAGTGAATAAGCTTTTAGGACACAGGCCTATTGACAAGACGAAGAAGCATCCTGCAATCAAAAATCCGAAGCCGCTTGAGCGTGGTGAATATAATTCTGTTATAGAGATTGATGGAGAGCTTTGGTATTACGATGATGACGATTTTTGGTTCGAACAATATGATAAAAAGATGTTTAAGAAAGATATGTGGGGTTGCTTCGCAGAGGATTATAATGACGAAGACACTGGGAAGAAGTATAGAAAGATAGATTATGCCGTTTTGATTGACGGATTCAACATAACAGAGAGAGGGTGTGAAATTTGCGAACCGTTAGATTTCATAAATGATATGATTGTTGAAGGTATTTATAAATTGATTCGTCGGGGAGGCTAGTTGTGGAGCAGAAGTTGGAATCCTGTCCCCACTGCCATATAGAACTCCGAAAAAGTCTTATTGAAAAATAGGGCTTTTTTTTGATGCTTTCTGAGCATTTGTAGATGGTAGTATAGGAATTGTAATCACGATAAACGCAAAAAACTTATTTAAATGTCTTATGTGAGTAAGCGTTCGCAAGATAAGAAGTCTTATTTTGCGAGAGCTAGACTCGACTTCTAATCACATTTGTGCTATGATGGGTCATGCTCCCGATAAATATAAAGTTACTTTGTAATAATCCCGATAATGATTCTTTTCGTAAATATGAGAAGATATTTTCGCAACGAGATACAGATACTCAGATTCGAGATCATGAGATAAGTTGCTTAAAAACTCTCGTGGGATGTTTAAATCTACCAGTTGAAAGTTGGGAAGGCTTCTATTATTCTTATTCAATTCCGCAAATTGGAAAGGAATTTGATCTATTACGAGTTTGCGAGGGATGTGTGCTGAATATTGAATTGAAAAGTGAAAGAATCCCGATCGAAGAAATTGAAAAGCAGCTCCTAAGAAATAAATATTATCTGCATCATATGCGTGAGCAGACACACATATATTCATGTATCGCTAATAATGGTGAAATTCAGGAGGTATACTGGCTCGACGGTGAAGTATTGAAAACGATAGATGCTTCCACGCTAGGAAGAGTCATTGTTGAGAGTCTACCTAGCTACATGGATGACCTCAATAAGTTATTTAAGCCATCAACATACTTGGTATCACCAATTAATAATCCAGAGCGCTTCATAGGTCGTAGATATTTCTTAACGCATCAACAAGAAGAGATTAAAGAGAAAGTTCTCGGAATGATAGATCTTAGGAGACATGCACACCCTATACTCAACGGCAAGGCTGGTAGTGGAAAAACGTTGTTGATATACGATATAGCAAAGAGAATAGCAAACAGTGGAAAAATAGCAGTTATCATTCATGTTGGAATCAAGGATGCTGGACATTTCGAACTAGAAAGGTTGATTCCAAATTTCAAAGTTATAGCGATAAAAAACTGGCATGAAATTGAAGATATTGACTTCGAAGTTATTTTTATTGATGAGTCTCAACGTTTGATGGGGTATCAATTGAAAGGTATAAATAAGGTTTGTAAAGAACGAAACAAGGTATGTATGTTTTGTTTGGATCCACAGCAGTTGTTAAATAGGGGCGAGGTTCGAGCAGGTGTCGCCAAGTTTTTGTCAATACAGCGGAATAGCTTTGCGCTAACAGAAAAAATACGGACAAATAAAGAACTAGCATCCTTTGTTAAAGCATTATTTAATTTACCAAAGGATGCATCAAGTGTGAAATATAGAAATATTCACGTTGAATTTGCCAGAACGGAAGATGAAGTTCGCAGATTGCTCTGTTATTTTAAGGATAAAGGTTATGAATATATTTCACATACTCCATCTAGACTTGTTAGTCATAACACTCTTGATTCTTTTAGCAGTCCGAGGACTTCTCATAAAGTGATAGGCCAAGAATTTGATAAAGTAGTAGTTATCGTTGATAACGACTTTTATTATACAGAGAGAGGGGAGCTAACTGGTGTACAACATCCATGCCCAGATTATATGTATCGAGGTTTGCTATTCCAAGAGCTAACGAGAGCACGTGACGAGGTTTGTATCATTGTCTACAATAATGAATCACTGTACAAAAAAATCATTTCCATTTTGAATAATGAGACATTTGCATTTGAGGATGTAACTGCTGATACGGAAGAATCTCCTTCATCGATAGTTGAACAGCTAAGTTTTGAATAATTCGTAATACTTCATGCGGACATGATTAGGATAGTGGAAAAATAATTTTTGCGTCACTCGCAAGAGATTTTGTTATCTGTAGATACCATGCCTTGACTGTTGTATGCCAGCGTTTGTGCTTTAAGAAAGTATCCCAGTCCAATTCCAGAATGCTTTTGATTTCGTAGTTTTCATTTAACTGAATGACTATGACGTATTCAAATAGCGGGCGCATATTTGCATCATAATCTTGGGGTAAACCAAAGAAAACTCCAGTCGTAGAGTTTGTTGTACATTTAATACTGTATCGCTCGCCATTTCTGCTAAGGGCATCAATGTTTTTGGTTGAAGGCGGTGCTTCTTGAAGTTTCGGAAGGTTCTTTGTTTTGTTGTAAAAATCAATGACGAGAAATTCACCGATATCTCCGATGACGTTCTTTGAACGAATAATTTTTCTGTCACGTAATTCTTGCAATATATCACGATATAGTCGCAGCACGTCGGAGTTTTCTAAAGATTTTATATTCATAACGAATTATATCACAAATAGTTATTAGGGTAGAAACATAAATTACGTTTTTTGCGCTTTTTGCGTCAGGAAAAACTTTTAATCGACAAAAGAGGATGAATAGTGACTAAAACTGCTAAAAGAAACTGTGGCAACTATTTTAATATTTAATTATTGCGGAGGTAATAGAAAATGAATGCAAGGGACGTTGTCGAGATAATAGCAGAGCTTTTTAGTCTTTACAATTTCACTATAGAATTTTGGGGCGGAGGATGCGAATACAATCAGCACAGCAGAACAGTGTTCGTGACAAATGTTCAAGGGGTTAACACATTTCAGGCTATGGGACTTGCGCACGAAATCATGCATCACAAACAAAATACTGAAGGCAGAATTCCGCATGATGGGATGGGTTTGCTTGACTACAAATACGCTCAGCTACTGATGAACGCAGATAAGAGAAACGAGTGGAGAGTGCGCGAGTTCCCATTCGAGATGGAGGCAATAGCGTTCTCGTTGCTTTTTGCGGATAGGATGCTTAAACTCCTTGATGATTGTGACATGCTTAGTGAAGATATCAATTACTTTAAACGTGAGGCACGCTCAATACTTAAGATAAAGAAACCAGATCCAAGTCATGTCGAAAGAGTTAAAGCTATTCAAAACGAGGAAGCACGGCTATACAAGTATTTCGAAAAAGAATATGCCGACAAGTTAGATGAATTGATCAAGAGGCGGATAATGAATCGTGGACCAAATAAAATAGAAATTTCTAGTGCTAAAGTAAAAGCAA
>Ga0123355_10009191_pt1 | contig 14997 bp, 5 predicted proteins | sample TergutEmb28metaG_3_FD_89872 | JGI IMG/M metagenome (GOLD analysis project Ga0123355, IMG submission 89872) | Embiratermes neotenicus P1 segment gut microbial communities from Petit-Saut dam, French Guiana - Emb289 P1 | ecosystem: Host-associated > Arthropoda: Insects > Digestive system > Gut ...
CGGCCGGTGCGTAAGGCTGACAACCTACCACCATCCTGTGCCGTTGTCACGAAATCTGGGAACCTTAACTTCCTGGAACCCTCTGGGCCTGTCCAGGCCTGTAATGGGACTGATTTACCTTTATATATAGATATATGTATAACAATATCCAAAGTTCTATAACATATCTCAAATACATACGTTTAACCTCCTTCGTATTTACCGGTTAAAGTTTTGGAAATAAGTATCCTGATTGTATAATAAGAACATAACGACACATGCATTTTATGCATAGTTATATCAAGAATGTAAGCGTTTGGGATCCCACAGCGCATTTTAAATATTCCTAAGTAAGGATCTGTATCTTAGAAGGGCCTGAAGATGATTCTATAAGAATCGAAACATGTTGCCCTAATACAATAATAAACATTATAAAAGTTTGTTGATTTTGATACATCATTGTATATTTATATATGTTCAGGATTAAACACTACTCTTTTAGTATTTTCTGTAGACTTCGGAAAACACGTGCTTGATAGGAACGTCATATCGCCTTTAGTGGACAATTTTATTTCGAGACGAGTGAGTGAGATGGACGAAATTTTCTCTAAAGACGGCGAAATAGAGACCATAGAGTTGGGAGTTTGCACTTACTCTGTGCAGATTAGAGCAGTTCGCCATACTAACAAGACTGACTGTGGTGTTGGTGTCGCTGCTGTTGGCTACACCTGTTGTGCTTTTCTGGTTATGGTTGATGGTCCTGCTATATACACAGTAACTCAGGCAAAGTTAAGACAAAATTAGTCATCAGGAGAGCAATTTAGTCTGACACCACGCACCTAACATCAATATGTTCTGTTTAATGTTTATAACGCCGTATAGACTAAGTATAGGCTAAATATTTCACTGCATTTTAACCCTCAACCTACACCTTTCATTTTAACAAAAATACAGACCCATGATCCGTCTTCATAACCTGCCTGTTCACACTGCTATATAGGTCTAACGTATCTGTATGGATCTGAACAGCTGTCACTACAAAACACAGTGATGTCCTGCATCTTACAGTTTTTGCTTTCCCGCAATAAAACTCTCTCCTTCTGACCATCAGTTACTGTGCTGTACGACGCCGTGTCACTTAGAAGTCGATACTCGACGTTCGCGAGAAAACCTAGTGGTCTCGTATTCAAGGGACGAAATAGATATTTCGCTCCATGAAAATGTGTGTGCAAGTTTATTCCGAAAAGTCGATAACCAATTACCCAGTGACGATGCGTCACATCTAAGAAGTAAGGTAAGTGAATGCAGTTGATCTCATTCAGGATGCAACTGGTAAGATTTGAGGCACGCATGATGCTATGGGAAATAGAAAACAAGTTTATGAATGAACACCTAAAAGAAATTTGCGTGTAAGCGATAATATCAATACAATTGATATTAAAGGAAATAATTATATATTTAGACTTAATTCTTCTATTATAACACAGAAGAAAAACGCGAATCTTGAAAGCGTTAATGCAGTGTTTTTGCATTAAAAAACGAGCAATATTTTCAAAAATTAAAAAAATTAAATTCTTCTGAAGACCGATTCCGATCCATTAATTTTTTATTTTTTGCTTCAAATTCTTCTCAACTTTTGATAAGTTCCTTTATACTTAAAAAGAGAGAACACATTTTAATTAACACAAAATTTATTACAAGGTGCTGGATTGAAAATTTTTAATGACTGATATAATTTAGTAATGCTGTATCATACTTTATACGTGAAATGTGACTACAGAATTTTCAGGTCCTTAAGTTAGAGAAGTTGCCCTACTCACTGCCTGGTCTCAATGTGGAACCAAAGTTGCTGACTGACTATTACAAAATTTTGAATGATGCAGCTAAGAGAAGATAATATTAAAATGTTCCTTCACGATTTTATTTTAGGATTTGAATTACACAATCTACATAAATAGATTGTGAACATTTGAAAAGCCTAAATCCCATCCGGGATTTGAAGTAAATTTCAAAATGGCCACCTTAGAAAATAAAGAACATGACATTGAACCAGCGTGCTTCAAAATACGTATCTAATTTGTAGAGTACGGCAAGCATTAACACACCGCAAGGTGACATGTTCTGCACGGGGTTACTAACAAATCAAAAAATGAAATAATGATGTTCGTGCAGGTTTATCTCTTACTCTAGTGAGTGTTTCCTGTGAACATCGCCGTTAAATAAATAAGACCACACCTTCGGTGTCCTGTCTGCCAATATACGAAATTCCTCACATATGTAAAAAATACACAGCTCTCTACATTCAGTCTCTTGTGGTCCGTACTGCTGAAGGGGTGAACAGTGTAGAAAAATATATTTAAAACTGAAAATCAGGTAATATTTCCTTTACATTTCAGTTGAGCAAGGATGTAAACTCCTAACTCCCCAAAGTGGCGACCTCTGAGTGTTGTGTGGTTCCTCAAGACAGATTTAATGTATTTTTAATATTATCTTAATTGCTAAATTAAGACACCAAGATCCATACTGATATACGTTTTTATGAACTCAACCTGTGGCTACAGTCGGTGGGTCCTAAATTTTTAGAGTTCCTTTTCTAGTTAAAAAACATCCAGTTGCAACATTTATATAAATTAGCTACTATCACAATCCAGCCGTCACTGTGTGACTGTCAACGAAGCAACTTATTTCAGCTAAACAAAATCTGAACAACAGAAGGTTCTAAGCCTTTTTTTGCTTTGATTTGGCGATACATCATAGGGTGCTGATAATAAATTGTAAATGTACGTAAACGTTGTAGGTTGGCCCCTTACTGACTTCAGCGGACGATATACAGTACACAGCAGTCCGGACAATATGTGCGGAGGAGTAGTCCGGATTAATTAGGAATCCTGACAGAAAGAGGGAAATCCGTGATATAGGTAACGAGAAAAATATCTTCAGTAAAATCTGAATTATAACGCATTGAGGCTTATATACTGCGCTTTACGGTAGATGATGATGTCGATGATGATGATGATGATGATATTAATAATAATAAAGGGACTTGAGTGTTTTATCTTACTGTAATAGCGAAATAAGAGAGAAAGAAAGCTACAACAAGAGTTCGACAGATCACGTCCTTACTGCTGAGCAGTTGAAGACTGCCTGGCTCTTCCCTCTTCAACAAGGCTATCATGGTCCGAGATTGTATTTCATTTCCACCCTGTGGTCTGAACAATGACCGGGGTGAAAGATTGGTTACATTTATTTGGAAATTGTCCGGATTTACCGGGCATCCGAATTACTGAGTGGCTACTTTGTTGTGCGGGCCGGCTAACTCAGTCGGTATAGCGACTCACTACGGGCTGGACGGTACGGGATCGAATTCCGGTGGGGACGAGATATTCCGTCCGTCCAGACCGGCCCTGGGACCCACCCAGCCTCCTGTAAAATGGGTACCGGGTCTTTCCCGGGGGTTATGTACGGCCGGGGTGTGCTGCTGACCACTCACCCCCCTCTAGTGCTGCGGTCTTGGAAGAGTAGAACTATACCTCTACCCACCCTCTGAGCCACACCGGGCCTGTAACGGGATCACGTTACCTTTACTTACTTTGTTGTATAATAATATAATATAAATGAAAATTAAACTTGGTATGTTTCGTGCGTTTTGTGGCTTACTGAGTTAAAAGTAATTTTGATGCAGTCGGACACACACAGTTTCTACAAACAAATTACACCCTCAAACCCCACGCTCTGTAATGGCACTCCCTGAACCCCGCAGTCAATACATAGCAGTACATATGCACTTACTGCTCAGAATATAACGACACAAACAGCTGCACTGTGCGGGCAGAATTCAGATCCGATCCAGTTGAAGCTGTCAGTCAATATAATTACCACTGTTTTTAGCGGTAACCAGACTTACGTTTTTGACAAGATCTAAGATATATATTTTCTACGCAAGATCCTTCTGCGCCGTCAGCGTCAAATATTTACTGCCGACCAATAACCAGTACGCCTTTGTCGGACAGCTGTCACAATTCCATTTCGATCTGACAGTGTCTCACCGCACAGGCAAAATATTATTTGTTCGTGTGTAATAAGTGTGCATTTGGGTGAATTGAAACGAGAGTAATTTATTTGCTGTTAATTTGTTTTCTTCTTCTTCTTCTTCTTCTTCTTCTTCTGACACTACTGTCCTTGTTGGGCTTTAGCCACTTCTTAGAAGATTCTCAAAGAAATACATTTTTATTGCTTTGTGCTTAGCGCCACGACCAGCCTCAACCTGGAGCACCAGCGTATCCCTTTTAGTCTGGGTCATCACCTTTGATCTGTCTGACATTGAAGGTCCCACCAATAGCTACGTTACCGCCAGTACAGCTACCAGAATCACTTCTTCACGCCACTTTCACCACAACACCGAAGGGATCCCTTTGGTGTGTTGATAGAGCCTAAATATCCGTACGTTTTACCATTTGAGCAGTTACGTTTCCTTATGTTAAGGCAGTTCAGTAGCGGCTTACAAAAGTACATTCTCTGCTGAATTCAGTCGGAAATCTTAAATCCGTCGATGGTAATAGCGGAAAGACCGCCTTCTGTACGTCTGACAAGTAATTAGCCCTTTAAAACAGAGAAATCACAATTTTTACCGTGTAAATATTATAAGTATTACATATTCATAGATTATGTTTGTGGCCTTAGTTGTCCAGCATGCAATGCGCATGCGTCATATTGTCATCTACTGTCTGCCCGGCTCTACGGAATTCTTCAACGTTGCTTCATGAACTGCAGGATTTCCGAAGACAAGTTATTGGACGCAGATATGTGCTTCGATTTTCTCTACAATGTATGTATGTAACATTTCCCATCCCAAGAGTTCTGAGCGAGGTATGATAAATATGTATATTGGTTTTCATGAAAAGTATCCGTTATCCTTGTCAGATTTGAAAGAAACTTGAATTATATAGACAGATTTACAAAAAATATTCCAATATCAATAATTTCCTCCCACATGCACAAGAACTAATTGCTCTACTCTTCTCAAGTATAACTGTGTGAAATTTATTTACCTACTGTGCAAGCACATACATTGCTATTTATACAGGGTTATTCAAAATGATTGTCGTGGTACAATTGTCCAGCGTCAATTCCGCACCAAATTCGGGAAACAACCACCATCTGACAATTCCATTCGAAGGTGGTATGCATAGTTTCAAGAGACAGGGTGTGTGTGTATCCCGGTACTGAAGGTACGAATCAGAACCGCCACTGAAACCATCACCGCTGACATGCTACAAACAGTTTGGAACGAACTCATTTATCGTGTTGATGTCTGTAGAATCACAAATGGTGCACATATCGAACACCTGTAAGGTATGTAACAGAAACTTGGAGTGTCGTTCTAGTAAATAAAAAAAAATATACTCCTATCTCATGTGTATTGTGTATGACAAGATATTAAAACCCCGACAATCATTTTGAATAACCCTGTATTTTTAAGTGACACGATTTGGATATTATTTTACCCCAAACAGTGCAGATATCAAGCTAAATGCATTGCATACTCTGTCAAATCATACGCCATGCACAATTTCTGTGGAGACTCTGGCGCACTGAAATGTTACGATTGATGGCAGAGCTCGTCAAATTGCGACGTGCTGCAATCTTTCGGAGACTGTGGGAAGTATGAATGTCTACGGTGGTTGCGCCATCTGTGAGCGTAATTCGTTACTACTTGTTTGTAAACAACAGTTGTCATGCGCTGGGGAAGTATGACAGCAAGTTATATGGCAGAGTGGTAGAATAGCTCCATGCTCTCTTAATCTTGCCACTACACGTTAAGTTAGTGGTCAACTTCACGCACAGGCTCCTTACTCATGGTATTCATTGGTAGGAGGCTGGTTAGCTCCACAGCCCATCTGGATATATTTCAAATGATTACTACAATACACTGCCTTTTTTTCCCCATATACGCCATTTACCGATTGGTCTTTGTAATGGAAGCACAGTGATCTCCGTGAGGTGTGATTTATGCCTATATATATTTATTTATATTTATATATATGTATATCACAAATTAATTCACTCTTTAAAGTTTAAAGGCTTGCAGTTCATTCATATTTGCATCATAAGATTTTTCACGAGTACTATGTAACACTTCATAGCACGTTCCTCTCCAGCCTCACTCATCAGTAACTGTATAAGAACACAGACAGCATTACATATATATACATATATATCCTTTGTAAGGATAGTGAGTAATTCCCAGACTGGGAGCGAATGTTTCCAGAAAGTAACAATTGCAAGCTTACAATATATTCAGAGGACAGTCATTTCAATAATGTATTTAAAACAAGCGAACATTCCAAGATTTTAGTACGATCACAAATCGGGGTATACAATAGCTTAGACTTTCCGCCACAGATGCCTGTGCCCAGTCCCAGGGTTTTCCACATAATATTTGTGATGTACAATGCAACATGGCGGCAGGTTGTCCCGAACATTTCTGTGTGCCTGTGCTTTACATTCAGCTTTCACTGTGGGTTGATATAACAGACATTTGAGACCGCAGCTCCAGATGACTCAGTCTTATCCCATTATCACAACTGATTAAATAGTGTAAGAGTGTATGTGCAGCATGTGTGCGTTGTGTGGCATGTCACTGTTGGTGGCTGTCCATGCCTACAACAAATGTAAGGTGAAAATGAATGGCACTATCTGAGAGGTTATAAACGAAGTAACTGACAGACAAGTAGGAAAATTCTGAATTTAACCTTTTGGCGCCGGAATTATGTTTTAAATTTTAGCACATCCTGTATATAAAATGTGAATAATACAGGAACCAAATACGTTAGATTTATGAAACAGACTGCATTTTGAAGATGAAGAAACGGAGAGTATATACTGTGTTTAAAATATTCAGTACCTATATTTGTTGAATAAATATATAAAATGTAACATTTAGAGGTAAGCGGTGCGGTACGACCACCATAGTCGCCGTTAGGCGTCAAAGGTTTAAGTAAAAGAGATTAATGAGTTAGAACAGTATGGTCCTGTATGTGAGGTGCAAAAACAAGCATTCACCCAAGACAAAATGGAAGATTTGAGGATCTCACAGCAATGTTGGTGAAGATTGAAATCTTCCGTGGTGTGACACTTTGTCTTTTGGGTTATACTGCCATGATAACATGCGAGAATACTGAGTTCCTTAAATAATCTGAATGTGTGTCTGTTGCCTTAGTTATGGAATATGAAAGACGAATGCGCCGTATTATATTGTATTCTGTGGTGTGCTGAAGTCTACCATACATGTCGACATTATCACCTAAATGGCACAATATTAAAAAAAAATATTGGTCATAAAATGCGTGTTTTGAACTTGACTCCAACGATTATTTAAGTCATTTCTCATTCTAAGAAAACCTGAGCGAAATATTACCAAAAATGTTTATAGGTCTTCCTATAAAGTACTCGTTAATTTTTTCAGGTTGTAATAAAGTTTCAGTTTTATTTTTGGGTTCTCGAAAAATATTCAAATATCAAATGTTTCGAAAATCTGTTCAGTGGTAGCCGACGAGTACCATGACGAAGCTAATAGAACCTTACTGCAATTTTGCCAAAGCGCCTCAAACGTATAAACTGAAAATAATTTATGTTTTTTTTTTTTGGTGGTATTTGACTCGGTATTGCCCATGTTAACCCTTATCCTGCTAAGGTGGAGAATATGGTGAACTCCTAATAATGCCAACAGATGGCAGATTGGATTTAAATCGGCGTTTAAAGGGTTAATTTAACACCAGAAGACCTTCGTAAGAACGTACGCTGCCTGTTACAGTTCATTGCTCCCTTTTGTTCCCATAAGTCGTACTTGGCCTTTTGTTTAAAAACAATATCGTAAAGCACGTGACTGCGCTGTTGCAATATTTCGGACAAATTTACTTCTGACTGACGGTGATAGAAAATATGAATTGAAAAGTGTATCCTTGCACAGCAGAAAAATAAAGTTTGGCACGTGTACACGTGAAAGAATGCAGAACAGGTGGATTATTTGTGGATAAGCGGGTGATAATATTAAAATGTAACTTGAAGAAATAGCTTGTGCGAACATTGTGTGGCCTGAAATTAATTTGATCAGCAAAGAATCTTGCAGAGAAGTTTATCAGTCGTAATATTTGATAAAAGGCTATGAACATCTTGAATGCAGCGTCTAATGTAAACGGTTCTTCTCCACAGAACGTCCGCTGTTTCACACCGCCTGATAGTCTTCAGTTATGCAACACTCACCTCAAACCACTGTATCTAGTATCATCCAGTCATTCTAAGGAGTACTTCGAAGGGTGTAGACCCACTCACATCACACTACATACCAAGAAGCAATATGCTATGTCATACAAATGTATATAGTACATATAATTGAACAGTATACATGTGAACGGAGGTACAGCAGTGGAAATGGAAACAATTACAGTTGTTCTATTAATTCAATAAAGAAATATAGAACTAAAGGCCAAAACTGCCATTCAATAAGGACAGGCAACTTCAGAATAAAAAAATAAAGTTCTAACAAATGCAAAGTATAATTATATGGAATATAATAAGATCTGTACTATATTAAGATGGGAGACCGGTAGCTCAGTCGGTATAGCGACTGAGCTACGGGCTGGACGGTCCGGGGATTGAATCTCGGTGGGAGCGAGATTTACCGCACCTGTCCAGACCGGCCCTGGCGCCCACCTAGTCTCCTGTACAATGGGTGCCGGGTCTTTCCCGGGAGTAAAGAGCGGCAGGGTCGTGACGCTGAACCCTCACCCCTTCTAGTGCCGTGGTCAAGAAAGAGTAGACCTATACCTGTACTCCCCCTATAGGCCGCACGGCCTGTACAGAGCCTCAGTGACTGTACAAAGGTGCACTTTACCTTTTGCCTATATTAAGATGCGTACATCAGTAAGTAAACCAGGGTTAATTATTGTATCGTAGTTTCTAAGAGTGTCAGTAATCTATCGAATCGCATAACGCAGGCTATATCATGAATGCACAGAAAAATGTGTATTTGTCTGTAAGTGTAAACTGTTCGTTTTTTTTTTTTTTTTTTTTTTTTTTTAGTTTTTATTTTTTGTTTTTTTTTTTTTTTTTTTTTAAATTTAAGTCTTAGAATTTTTCATGCACCAGGAGCATAAATCTGTATCTTGCTATTAAGAAAGGCGTAGAATGAGTGTTAAAATGCAGTGAAAAATTTATAAACTGCGGATACCTCGTTGTAGACATAAAACCGAACACTGTTGTTAAGTGCGTGGTATCAGTCTAAATTGGTCTCCTGTTGACTGCTCTTGTTTTAAACGTTCCAAAAATGCTGCGTTCAAGGCTTCGATCGCGGGAAGACTTTGACCATATTATAAAATAATTAGGTTATGTGCCTCGAAAAGTAATGCACGTAGAGTGCTGGAAATCCATGGCAGTTAGTTTCTCCAGATGCCCAATTTGTACCAATCATTACCCACAATTAACTCTGCTGTATAATATTTGCTTATTATTGTGTGTTTTGGAGTGGATTTGCCAGCATTCTGAGCTCATTAACAACAAATGTCTTTAACAACATACAATACATGCTATATATCCGTGTTCTTGTTGTGAACACAAATTGTGTTTGGTTTATTATTTTAACGGAAAGTGTTTAATGCACTTAAATCTACATTATTTGTTTAATCTAATTTATTTCTAATCCTTATTAGTTAAAAGGGTAGACTAATATTTTGTGCTTCTGAGATGAAATATGTTCCACTTATGTTCGTCAAAGGATAAAGAGCAGCTTAAATATTTGTGATTACATTTAAGGATAATATTGAAATGGATGTTAAGGAAGTAGCGCTCTTGACTACGCGGACTGAATTTAATTGGTTTATTATACAATCATAAGTCAACAATATCGGCCACGATATTTGGTACAAAACGATAAATATTTTGGTCAGTTGATCTAGTTCTGAAGGACGACTGTGCACATACACTGTGTCGTACCGTCTGCTTATATTCAGTTATGCAAAACCCACGGCACATCGCTGTGCCTAAAATTATTGCGCTTTCTTAGGAATCCTTCGAAGGCACTAAAATCACTGCATCGCACTGCTTAACACAAGCACATTCCTTTCTCATGCACACAAACATGTAATTAGACACTGTGTGTCTAATTACATGTTTGTATTAACCCTTTGACGCCTAACGACCCCTATAGTGGTCGTACCGCACCGCTAACCTCTAAACGTTGCATTTTTTATATTTATTCAACAAACACAGGTTCTGAATATTTTAAACATGGTATATACTCTCCGTTTCTTTCTTTTAAAAATGCAGTTTGTTTCATAAATCTAACGTATTTGGTTCCTGTTTTATTCACACTTTATATACAGAGTGTGCTAAAATTTAAACAAATAATTCCGGCGCCAAAAGGTTAAATAGTCAAAGGAATAAAGAACCGTACTAAATCCAATATGGAAGTGTAACTGTAGAATATCAGTAAATCTCTGCAGGACGTCTACACTATATTATTATTATTATTATTATTATTATTAATACGAGTAAGATAATTCGTGCATATAGAGGGAGACATAAAAAAACGGGAACTTTTGAAAAACCCAACAGAAATTGAAGAAATCCAACAAAAAAAATTTATTGACAGAAATTGAACAATTATTACTTGCCTTTTAAGAGACAGTAATCCAAAGGTTGTCTGTAGCTCAAGGTCCCTGTTCCGCAGTGGTGCCAACTGTACATGGCTGCCACTGCGCATTTCAAAAGTTCCCTTTTTTGTGTCACCCTGTACCATATATATGTGTACACACACACACACACACGAATATGAAACTGACCTGAAGTTATTGACGAATAGGTTCTGAGTATCTCAATGAATCCTAAATATATAAACACGCTGTATGATAAAATGTAGTGAAAGTGGTGCATTTGGCTGTATGTGTAGACTGTATACTTTACAGGGGTTATGTCCTGGAATTTACTTCGAGTCTCTTAACTGACAAAAATGACGTCAGTCCTTGAGGTAAAAAATCAACAAAGAATAAACTGTTAGCACACAGTAATTGTATTTTCTTCAAGATTCGCTTTAATAATATCTTAAAGGAATTTCTGTTGCAATATAAAATATAAGGACATATCTGTAAATTTTATTTTATTGCATTCTTTCTTCAAGTCTTTAAATATACTGATATATATATATATATATATATAATTTTTCCACACTTAACGTGTATTGTCTTACAACAACGAAAATTTCATTGCCATTAATTTAAATTAAATATCAAAATTTGTGTGCAATATGTAGATTACTTGAAACTGAAGAAACTAATGTCAATGGTTATAATCTCAAACTCTTCCTCTTAAGTTGGAGATCAGTAGGAAGGGAATTTGTTTTGTAACGAGTTAAGAAGTGTTTTAATTTACTTCTGAAGACAAAACTCATGCCGAACTGTGCTACGGGATTGAGACAAGAATTAATTAAAAGCAAACATGTTGAAATAAGGTATGAGTACTCCAATTTATAATTTTTACTAGAAATACTTTTGCCTAATTTGTAATTCTTATGAGGAATAATTTCGATAATCTTGAGATCAGAATTTTTTTGTTTTTCGGTGGTAATAATATGGGTCCAGAGAGTGTGGTAAGGCAGATAGCTGATTAGAAAAATAAAAGCAAGTCCTACCATAATCTTTGCAGTATTTTTGCGTCTCTTCAGTTGAGGACTTTTTGTCCACTCAGAAATAAAAACAACGCTCTCCACAAGATGGCGGGCCGCCATAATGTAAGAGAACGCTACCACACAGAGAGGAATTACACAGTACACTAAGAGTTCAAACACAACGACATGTTGATAGTATGTTTTAAATCCTAAAACTATAGATTCACGACACAAATACTTTGAGTGAGCGGCAGGAAGAGCGAATAAACCGGCCACAATCCACACTCCGCAAATTGTAGCCCCAGTACCACGCCATGTTGGTTTTGAAGAGACACGGACATGGAATGGATACGCTATTAATCTGTATCGTCGGATGCTAAGCACAGCTACAGAGTACGCTGACAGACCGACTGACAAGCGACGGCAAAATGGAAGGAACGTGCACATAAATTCTCCGTCTAGCCACGTGAAGGATATTGCATTTGCACAGGCTTCGGAGAAAAACACCGTTAAATTGATCAAATCACTTACAGCCAAGTTAAGGATATACGTATTGGTAACAGTTCGTATGTCCTTGTTGCATGTAATGATGACGATAAGGATGACGTTGCCGGTAGCACCAAATATAAAGAGAACTGCATATATTGGTGCTTGGTACTGTTTTAAGGAACTAGGAACATATCCGTGTGGATCTAACCCAGTGTCTGTTTCCATATCCTGAATGGGTGTGTAATTAGAGCTTGTATTTTTGTAGTCTCCATAATAGTGCATATCACCTTGTAAGCACTGGCCTTTCTCTAAAACCCCCCACCACATTCCCTGTACTTCGCTCGGCGTGTCACATTCTGGAGCCTTTCCCACATACTCTGTTTGTATGTTATGATCCTGACACCATCGCCACACTTCCTGCAGCTGACAGTCACAATGAAGCGGGTTACCACATAGATAGAGTGTGGAAAGTTTTGGTAATGCTTCCAATATACTTATGTCTACACTCTTCAGATTATTGTAGCCCAGGTCAAGCCGTTCCACCGCACTGGCATTTACAAATGTTTCAACTGACACTGAAATTATATTGCAGTCTGATACATCAAGACTTGAGAGAGAATGTGAATTGATGAAATTACCGTCAGTTGGTACTTTTAGACGTTTGTTGTTACCTACATACACGGATTCGAGTTTAGGTAACCCTAAGAAAATATCTGAATGTAGATACTGCAGTTTGTTATTTGTCAAATACAAGTATTTTAAATTATTCAACCCCGAGAACACATCAACTTCCAAGTGCTCAATTCTGTTATGGTCTAAGTAAAGATATTCCAGACGGCTGACATTCTCAAATGTGCCTGGTATTATTTCACTTATTTCGTTACCCCACATTGACAGGTATATCAACTTTGTAAGCCCATTGAATGCTCTCAACTCTATTGTTCCAATTTGACAGAAGTCTGCTTGGAGATTCTCCAGCTCAGTCAATCCTCTTGCAACAAAACTGTCACTCTCCAATACCGTTACACTGTTGTTATCAAGCAGAAGTCCTCGGACTTGTGTAGGAAGTATTAAAGGAATTTCTTTTAAAGATGACCTTGAACAGTCGACGTAGTATCCACCTGCGTTGCACCTGCATTCCTCAGGACACTGTTTGGCCACTCTTGCTGCCACGATCACCAACCACAACCAGAATATCAGAGCAGGTGTTGCCAACAACAGCGACACCAACACCACAGTCAGTCTTGATGGCATGGCGAGCTGCTGTAATCTGCACAGAGAGAGGAAGTGTAACTGAATGTTGCTGTTTGTTATGAGGAAGTGGTGAAAGATAAGGAAATTATGCAGGACAGCAGTAAATTGTGGTCCTGAACCACCCGTTAAGTAGCGAAAACACAAACTTTGCACGATATATACGCATATATTACTCCATATTCTAACATTGTGCCTCTCTCCTGACTAATGCAATCCTCCAATTTTCTGTTTTCAAGTCAAAAAATTTCTCCTATGACAAACGCTGAAACGAATGCACGTGTTGCTCTTGTGCTCTACATATATGTTTAAAGCATTGTCGGTGCTTCAGGTTTTCATGTTGTGTTATGCGTTACATCTACTGTTGATGACCACAATGCTGTATGTCACACACACACTGTGTTAATACGTACCTCATATTATTCCGTTTAATTGCTAACACAAAATACTAAGGTGAAAGCTCTTCTTATTCCACATGTCACACAATTTCTAAATATTCCGTTGCACTGTGGCTCATACGGTCAGTCGCAGAACGTCAACCTCAGCAGCTGAGGTTCAAGCTCGTACCGTCATTTGCAATTAGTTACAGACAAGTGGTGCAGGTGCAGGTTTATATTCAAACACTTCTGTTTTCCCTTGTCATTACCCTTCTACCAATGCTCCATATACTTGCTGTATTGTGTTTTCTAATTGCTATAAAATCCTAGTGTTTTACAGCGTCTTTCAATGAAATAGTCTTATGCACCACTCTTAAGAATGACTGCGAAACACTTGGTAGGGAAGGGGTTTTGCTTCTTGCTCAAAAAGTACCGGTTTGATACAGCACATTACGTAATAAGGTAGTTAAAAGTGTATGTCGAACAATTTAAACGTATCCAATTATTGCAAAAATTGCTGTTTTTGTGAAAATAATTGTGCCTAACCGTTTAATGATCCTGGCCGAGTGGAGCCCTATAAAATTTCTGCTTGGAAATTGAGTACATCGGTGCTTTATGACTTCAGTTTGTAACCGTTAGAGTAGGGTCGACGCTCTTGTCCTAAAGTTACACTTTGGTCCTCGCGCAGATTTACGAGTCCTTCACGGTGTCACTACCTTTGGGGGAATTACTCAGTTTGAAGGCTACTTTGACTTTCTAAGAGCAGGGTCGTAAATAACACTCAGGGTTTGCTGGAGCGACGGAAACGTGGCCAACTGACATTTTGTAAGGACCCTTTTGTAGTTTGGCGACAGGATGTAAGATGAGACACTTGACTTTTGTTCTGTTTAATAATGTCCAACCATAACTGACCTCTAGAGGTCTTTTATATATATATATATATATATACGTATATTACTTATTTACTGCATGGAGCAGAGTCCTTCTTTAGAAGCTAACTGATTCTTCAGCTAGTCCAGAAATTCCCCGCACTTTATGGAACCCGAAATTTAATCACCGTATTCACAAGTGACCGCCATCTGTCCCTATCCTGAGCCAACTTCATCCATTCTCCACTCCCTCCCACTTCCCGAAGATCCATCTTAATATTATCCTCCCATCTACGTCTGGGTCTCCCCAAAGGTCTCTTTCCCTCAGGTTTCCCCACTAGAACCCTGTGCACACCTCTCCCCTCCCCCATAC
>Ga0123355_10009195_pt1 | contig 14995 bp, 12 predicted proteins | sample TergutEmb28metaG_3_FD_89872 | JGI IMG/M metagenome (GOLD analysis project Ga0123355, IMG submission 89872) | Embiratermes neotenicus P1 segment gut microbial communities from Petit-Saut dam, French Guiana - Emb289 P1 | ecosystem: Host-associated > Arthropoda: Insects > Digestive system > Gut ...
CTGTTATGTGGTACTGTTTTATCTGTAAGTATTCACTTGTCCCAATATGAATGTACCAGATTATTCTCTTAAGACCTGGAATGGATTGTGTTTATGGTAAGGGTACTTTCATTTAGTAGAGAGTACTGCAGAGCCAGTTTCTCATGCAATATTTTTGCAACATTATCATATCTCAGATCCAGGTATTATTATTATTATTATTGTGAACTTTGGAATGTTTATCCAAACGTGGAACTATTACATTTTTCTTGACTATTTTACAGAAGAATTGTAAATGCATTACAGCATTGTTGAAGAAACAAGGGATTTAGCTTTACATGGGTAGCACCAGTGGAAGCAGAAACCCTTTACTAAATATCAGATCAGTCATTGACACATACAGTGGGCAAATGTGCATAAAAACATGCCATAAACATCCCATACTTATAATATTTAAGAATTTTGGACAGTTTGTATTTTAATGAGTCAGAAACCCTATCCTGGCTTCAAGAGGTCACAGATTTATTGGCACATTTTTGAAAGGGTTTTGCAGCTATATTATGCATGTTTGGACTCTGATGTAGGCCTCTTGTGGCAACTTAAAATTGATGCAAACCAACAACAGACTGTGTTCACTAAGTACCGGATTGGTCACTGTGTATACACTTACTTCCATAAGAGACAACATATTTAACTTTTTCATGGTTATGGAAGTGCAGTCAAACAGTCAGCCATCCCAGTACAGGACGTCATGCAAGTATGTGCAGATACAATTTTCTCCTTATTCAACAATTTCATATTTCAGTTAAAATAATCAGTATAATAGTCTACTACAGTAGAAATGTTAGAACTGTGATATTTTTTCATTATAATATAGCAGTCAGTGTATGACCAGACTAAACCTTTTAAGCCTAGTGGTTCACACACACACACACACACACAAAAACCATCAGGCTTAATGCATTGATGAATCCTATTCCGGTCAGGTCACGTCAGGTCCAGTGGGAGGTCACACAATGCGGTAATGTACCTGACCTCCAGAACAGGATTCACCACTAGTGTGATACTAAAAGATCTTAATTATAAACACACAATATTTTATGTGTCCATATGACTGTTAACAATGAACAAGGATTGTTTCCCTACACAACATTCACCAATTGGATTTTCTAATGGATATATACTCTGTTCTGTGTGAAGTATGAACTCTGTATCATATAGGCTGTGACATTGCTGAAGCGGTTAGTTGCTGCTGCCACTTTGGAGGCCTGGGTTCAATTCCAGGCCACACCATGTGAGATGTGCCCTCAAAACAGCAATACTGGGACAGGTTTCTCTCAAAATATGTCAGTTGTCCCTCATCCGTATCATTCCACCAAAGCCCCGTTCTTTTATTCACCTAACACGCTACTTTTACCGGAGGGAGAATAGGTGAAGCCTGGGAAACTTCAAAAAATACAAAGCTCTTTGGGGTATAAGGGTACTTTCACATATAATGTTGATTAATTTTTGTCCCTAAAGGGTGAATAAAAATCATAATGAAGATTTATGCTTAGAAACGGCTAGTTGGTTGTGTGAATTCACAGAGGAAGAGAAGTAAGCTAATAGCTGGCGTCTCCTTTTGGTTCTCAAATGTATTATGTTTCCATACTGAGAAAATCTTACTCCAATTGAAACATGTCACTTACTTTCATGAAATGTCATAAGTATAAAGTCTCCAGTTCCAATCAAAGATGACCAATGTAACTGGCCAAGAAACTCAGCAAACAATTTGTCCCATTTTCATTATGGACATCCAGGTCCAAGTACTATCTTTTTCATGCTATAATGGTTATTATGGAATTATGCCAGGAAGTATGCTAAGGATAACTCCTCTCCAACAATTCTCTCTCTAATTTTAACTTGTCTCTTCCATCACACAGGCCTGTATAAATTTTACACAGAAAGTCAAACAATGCCAATCTAGACATGTGTATATTGTTAGCAGCATGTACAATTTGATACTAGGGTGAACATTACCAGACTGCATACTAGATTCACTCAACTTACACCAACCTTTCAGTACTTCTGTAAGGTTGCACATTTTTTCCAATATTATCTTCACTAAAGATTTTATGTATTCTCTGATTCTGTTCACTAAAAACTGTAATAATATAAGATGTGCACCAAGTGAACTTGTCAGTTGTTGGTTGGTTTGACGTCAGTTGTTGGTTGGTTTTACAGACTTTGTTCAACTTGTGCTCCAAATGTTACAGAGACCACTACTGAGGTGGGCAACGCACTACTGTTGAAAGGTCACTGAAGCCCTTGTCAATGGGAGCACGATCATCATAGAGAGTTGGTGCCTGTAATATGATGCCGGCTGTTCCCACCAGGACGGCTAGTGTGAAGATCCATAGAAATAGGCGATCTAGCACCATTGCTACATATTTCCAGTCTTCTTTCACCTGTCAAATATGACACATTAACATGAAATTAAATTATACTTTCTTGTCATTACTGAGTAGTAGGTGGCACCAACACTTTTAATAAGATGGGACTAAAATATAACCTTATGAAAAAAGAATACTTAACAAGCAGATCCATCCTTGATTAGCTTAACTGAGAAAGTTATGCTATTAAATTAAACAAATAAATTACAGTGTACTCTCAATTATGCAGGGTAATGGCATGGAGGAGGGTACATGAATAACAGAAAAACATGGAAAATCCAAACTTTACTGAGCCATAAACAAAAAATAACACTGCACTTTATTAATGACATACTGAATATGCACATAGGTGATGTTTGTTTGTTTATGTTAGTAGTCCGTGATTTTTTTGTGTATTGAGGACTTTGTTCGATCACCGAGCACTAAATCACATTAATTCCTACCTTCATTACTAGTCATTAGAAATTTACAATCATGCATGGATAATCTGCAAATCAGGTAATTTATGTATGGATAATCAAGAGTACACTGCATTGTGACTTTTCATTTAAAAGTACTTAATGTCTGAACAGTTAAGCTAAAGACACAAAAGTGTTACTATTTCTTTGTGTCAATTTTGCAAAGATGGGAATGACAGCTAGTCTGGCCTTAGTCTCACGCAGAAAAACAAAACCAAATATTTTCACTCTGGAACAAAGTTAAGATAAAATGGCGTCAGAAATCGAAGGAAGATTAAAAATGAGAAAAAACCGAACTTGACACTTAAAATGAATCTCAGAATTTGAGTCAACATGGACTGGACAGATCACAAAAATTATGTTGTATGTCCACGTGCCAAACCGGAATTCATAATAATGTATATGAAGACTACAAAATATCAGAAATGTTAATACCTCAAACCTTTTGTTCAGTAACAGCACAGATAATTTACAACATACACTTCTTTACACACTTCCAACGTTTTTATTAATTGTGCCTTCTTCTGTAAAATTACAGAACTCTTTATGCAACCATTTGCACATTTTTATTCCATACAAGGTAGGGACTTTGTTAATAACTGAGTAACTACAAGCTTCTCAAGAAGAATCTTGTTCCATAAGAATGGTCAAATTCTGAGAAGAAAAGTTGCCTTGTTATTGTGTTTATATGTTATAGAACAAAGGGTGAAGTGTGGGCACATTCTGAAATGTGTTAATAATAATTGAATACAGACTTTAGGTCTTTTGAAGTATCTTCCTGGACTGCTTGACCCTGAAAAAAAAGGCACTACAATCCTCTAAAACATTGGGCACTAGCCCAGCAACACAGCACCATGTCAGAGAAAACTTGCATCTTCAGCAATGCTGTCATAAGCACCTCAAATCTCACAATTCAGACTTTGTCTAGACCAGACTCTTCTCTAAATGTGTTCATCTTATGCTGTATACAAATCCGTAGCAACATTCAGGAAGATACTGCCATTGTACATTATGGATGCTTTAACACATCCTTTCCTTATTTTTTTATTTATTTATTTACACGAACATTCCAAACATGTTTTGGTCTATAACACACCATTATCACGGAAATAGATAATTCAAATATTGGGAACTACTGAAGGTTTTAAGATGTGTGGATCACATGTGTTAAAAAATACACTATATTGCCAGCATTGTGCCTGAAAGCAGTAAGTTATTAATATGTTATTTCACTTTAAATCAGATTTCTCAGATTTGAATATATTAATATGGAAGAAAGGAAGTGCTTTTCTATTAGGATAATCTAATATCATAATATGGTTGAATATATTTCAACCAGTATTGTATTTGCAAAAAAGAAAATATTAATTAAATGTTACAAGTATTCACAGTGCTATGTCTTATTTTCTTTGAGTTTTGACTATGATGATCTTTCTAAATCCTAGACATGATAACAAGTGGATTAATATTTTGCTGAGGAGGCAGAGGGGTTTTGTGTTTACATTACTTTGATACTGAGCAAAATTACAGTTATAGTTTGAATTTTCATCGACATGACAGACACCATAGATGTATTTTTCTTTCATTGTACAGTACCGTATTTAGCTGATTACTTCTCGATATGCATTCCAGACTCACAAGGATTAATACATAAAAACAATTCTGTTCTATTCCGTTTTTAATTTTCCCACATTTGTTTAGTCTGAAAGGTCTCATACTTTACTTTTTCTAGCCAAGTTCCAGAATATTTTATGAGTTTAATGACACTTGGTTTCTAACCCTGATGGACATTTTGGGCGTCTACCATACACATAAATTTTGGAGATTTGTCTATGAAGTGTTCATAATTACACTTCAGGACCATTCTTAGTTTGAAATATTTTCCTTCTTGATGTTATCAGTTTCCTTACATGATACATTGTATTCTCATGTGACTGTTGAACCAGGTGTTTGATTTCAACCCACCAACTTACAGTTCTTGCACACAGACACAGTGCTGTATGGCATACAAATATTTACATTCAGAAGAACCATCCTTCTTGTAGAATTTTGGGCAAACAATGCACATGCAATTACTAAGCCTCTTTACTATAGCCAAGATAATTTACTTTGGTGGAGTCCTCCAGCATTTTGGTGTGCTCTGCAATGAAGCGCACGCAGAAGCAGGACTTGTGTACTTCAGGTGGACAACTTGAATGCGAAAAAGCAGGGTTACGAAGCACGGGACTCTTGTTGCTGTCTGACAGTTCATCTGTAGACTCCGATTGCATCACCACTGCAGGTCCATGAATCTGACAGCTTCCACTTAATGGACCACCATCTACCAAACTACACATGCACAACACAATTTTGTTAGTTGTCATGTTGTACTTTCTTGTTGTGTATCAACACTGAATCAACTGAGGAAGCTCTACAACATTTACATGATTATGAACTGTGAATCAAGTAGGACTTTCTCATCAAAGTAGATGCTTGCCTATAGGTCTCCCCAACACAGATGCCACTTCCACCCCATAGCAAGCTTCTTATTGCAACAATTCTAGGCGGCCTGTATACAAATACAATCCATCACATACAGACTTGTTTTGAAATGTCCTCAATACAACGATTCTTCATCTTTCCAGTCCATCTAGGTTGGGAAATTACATCTTACTTCCACTTTCCTTACAGATAACAGCATCTAATCATTAAGCAAACAAAAATCAGTGGTGACCACTGAAGAGACATCACACAGCTGTAATAGACCATATGCCTTATTACCTGACTTCATGAAAAACAGATAAAGGCACATCTCAATTGTGTATTTTTATTTTCAATTCGAGGTTTATTTAATGATGTTGTCATTAAGTGAGTCTATATAATTTCTAATGACTGGGTAATAATGAATATTGTATTTGAAGAATGTTGAAGTGTGTTCTTGTATAGGTACTATATGAGCAGTTCTCTGGAGGTGAGGCGGATTACAGATGAGTTCTCAGTGTTTGCATGTACATGCACGCATGCACACGTGTTGGTTGACAATTGACATGACAGTCCTGAACAGCCCAAATATCCTGCTTAATGGAAGTTAACAAGATGTCTCCAGTAACACTGCTGATACCAGGTCAAGAACAGATTGACACATGATTTATGCTATCCTACTTTTATGCATCAAGAAGCTTAAATGCACACATGAATATTTATACAATTAAAATCACCGTCACCTGGAAGGAGACATATCGTCCTTTGTGGGGGAACGCTGCCGGGAGGCTCGTCCACTGCCTATGCAGGATGTCTTGATGTCATCATCACTGGGATGCTGAGTTGTCTGGTATGGGTAGTAGCAAGGAGTAATTTCCTTGCCTCGCACTGTACGCATTAACATTCGTCCAGAGCTGTACCTGCGTAATCGTACATGTTGCACATTTGAAATCAGATTCTCACGTCAACTGAATCCAGATATGTACAGAAGTTCACATGGATCTACCATCTTCAGTGAATTCAGTTTCACATAAACAAATGACATAGAAAGTCATCACATAGACATAGTACCAAGTGAAATAAAAGTAAGACAGGAAGCTGGAGAGGGCCATGTGACTGCTTTGTTTCAGACCTCAAAATTGGTGTAGATTTTTCTTATTGAATGTAATAGCATGAAAATATAGAGACCGCAACAAACACTTAAAAAAATAGTTTCTTAAACAAAAATTGGCTCAGTGATTGGACACATTTTGATTTCTCCCAAGCGTATAAAAAGGGGTCTGTGAAAGTTTCATGCATTTATATTACTAATTAACTGTGGAAGCTAACACAGTCTTAATATATCTGATGATATGATAAAACCCTTCTCTATGTTATTATACAGAGAGTGGTAAATCTCCATACATCTAGATTATCAACATTAGAGCGGCAGCAGAGGTTTAGGTATTTCCATCTTTCTCTTGGTCAAATCATGTTTCTTCTCCTAGTTGCAGTTTATACATACACTAACTCTAGCATGCGCTTATAACTTAGTCTTAACAAATTTTGTGTCTGCTTGCACCTATAATTAGCAATAATTACATTTAAATTGTACATATTTAGTTTAGTTATTTAGTTCTCTTATTTATTTGTTTTATGGTCATGTAATGTATATCCTGCAACTGACCTAAAATTTCATCTCCTCACCTGCTCGGCTCAAATTGGTACTGTGGACGCCGCATGACTAACAGTCGTGGTAGAATGTGTATGAAAACCCTCTTCACCCAAGGCGCCATCTTATGGGTCTGTGGGGACCGGAAGTGTACGTTGAGCACCACCACCGTCACACAAATACTGCAACATCACACTACGTGTTGTACTGTAGCTACTGGTGATATGTTTATTTGGAAATGTTTAATATTGATAATAATTAACATACGGTGGAAGGGATAAAGGAGGATGAATGACAGAGGACTTAATAAATTCCCAAGTAAATCTACTTCAATTCTGCCTTAGCAAGTTCACTCAGTCGGTAAGATGGCTTGTAATGAGAGAGTAATCATTTCAGCAACGGGTCACGGGCAAATGATCCCGGCTAAAGCTAACTGTGGCCCCCTTACTTTCATACGGAGAACGCAACGAAGGTACGCCTATAAAGAAATGGGATCCGACCCTACTTCCCACATTTTGTACTGTAAGTATCACTATATAGAGCCATTTCATCGTCTCATTCGACGTTAGAAACCTTCGGAAGTCGCATAAATCCTGGAGTAACTTACTTGCACCTTAAATTTACATGTGTCAATCAGTACAGTATCAAAGTTTGTGCCTTGGAATGGTCAGCTGCAGCGGAAGTTGTTCTTTTATTGTAACCCCATCATATGCTGAGATGTACCTGAATGACCGATTAAGACGTGAGAAGAAGCTGCTATGACCTAATGTAAAGGTTTACTTCTAGCTTTGCCCCGTCGGTGGACCAATGACAAGACTGTTCGCAACTAACATGTATAGAATACTGAACACTGTTCACCACCTTCATCCTCATTTAATCGTCCTACGTAAAATAATTCTGTATCAGATTTCCATCGATGTTTTAATTAATCATTTATTGTTACATATTTTCCTATTCTGTTTTCTACTTTTACATATCTTGTAATGCATTCGAAGTATTATCTTACTTTTATATAATTATGTAAAACGTATTCATTTTAAACCTTCTGTGTAGGTGTTTTGCATGCATATTTGATTCATTTAGACTTGTTCTATATGCGGTGGGGTTTCCAACACTTTTGTATCGATATGAATGTAAATAAGTGAATGAACGAATAAATAAATAAATAAATAGTTTAAAAAGCACAACTTTTCTAGTTATGCCATCAGGTGAAAGTGTGAAATAAATCTTTTGGTGACAGAAATTATTTAAGAATAATAAGAATCTACACGATATTGTTATACGTTTAACTGGTGACGGATAGACAGCCATCTCCCAAAATGTGTTCCTTCAAAATCAAAACAAAAAAATGGAAAACGTCCAATACTTATACGAGATGCATAAAACACACACTTTGATAAAAAAAGTTGAAGCTTAAACACTGTAAGCTAATAACCGGAAATACACTTTGTATTTCCTTCCATAATATGCTGAAAAGTAGTTCCAGTAGATTTCAAAACAGAAGGCACATGAGGGTGGTAAGGCTGTCTGCCTTACGCACCGGCCCCCTTTACCGTCAGTAATATTTCCTGGGGTTAAAGGCTGAGTCAACCCCAGGGCCATAGTGCGGCCGGAAGGATTATGTCAACGAAAATCACCAATGACACTATCGGGAATCGAACCACGACTTTCCGGCTTGTAGCGCAGTGCCTCAACCATATCAAATATACCGGTTTATTTGGAGTTCCATACCGACTGACCTCCCTAATTCGTTCTCCCTGTAAGTATGAAAAATATGTTTCTCAGACGTCGCACACACACACACACACACATATATATACACTATACATGTATACACACACACACACACACACTCACACACACACACACACATACACTCATACTTAGTTTAATGGCATCAGTGCCGTCAGTGTAACATGTTACATCAACACCCCTTGACATGTAACGGAATTGTTTTCTGGTTTCACACGTCACTGTACATACGTACATACATACATATATATATGCGTGTGTAATTTATCGTGTTGCCGTATGATTATCACAGACATATACATATCATTAATCTTTTCTTTCAGAATAAAGCGAGTCGGTTTCATAAGAAAGAATGATTTATTAGAAGCTGTGGCGCACATCACTCAGCCCACAGCTGTAAGAAACTACGCTTATAAGGAGGTCAGATATTAAAACCCATCTCTATAAAGAAAAAAAATCTAGAAACGTTCACTAGGAACTGAATTGTTAAACCACACCAAGAAAGGGTTTTATCTGTATTTTCTTGTTTCACAGTTACAAACTTTGGTGGCCACGTCAGACGTATATGCTTTCAAGCCGGCGGGCAAGATATTGATGAAGTGCCAGACGCAGGTACGTACAATTTGGAGTCGATGTGTGATGTAACAGAAAGTACCGTAGAAAAAACTGGCTGGAGATGTTTAAGGGTACCATACCGAAATTGATCCGAGGGTATGAGTAAATTTACGACCACTCAGAACTTCCCAGACACTGAAATGTTAATATGGTACGTTCCCAACGCAACGACTGGACATGACTTGTTCGTTTTTCGTTTCTTACTCGGAATCCCAATGACAAAACAGTTTCTTCACTTGTCAAAGCTTGAGAAAGCCACAGCTGTCGATACAATAAGAGGAGTCATTCATCACAGACAGTTTCTTCTGGATGGTTCATGTAACACAGAATAAAAACCAATAGAAGACTCATAAACAGGGTTCTGAGGGACTAGGGTAAAACAGCGGTAATCCATCTATTTCAAGGCAATGTTCCAAATGTTGCGTAAGATTACAGATCACAGAAAAGGAGAAGGTCATTTGGAATATGACATATGAAGGCCTAACAACTAAAAGTGTACATACAAAATACGGAGCTTGTTACTCAAATATCTGCCATTGTATACGGTTGCTCTTCTCTTAGCAAAATGTAGATTTAAATCAAGATCATCTATTACGAACAGTGCCGTACACACTACGTCGAAATTCAAATATCTTCGTCATAAATAGGGGTAATAACTAACGAATACTAACCGTCTGAAGACCGACCCTCACCTAACTTACTAAATTCCAGTTAGTCGCAGAGAACCAGTCAAAGACTACTAGGTTAATGTTTTTAGGGAAATAATCGACATATATTGTGAGAATCACGCAACAAAACGCAGTGTGTGGCAAAAGAGTATCTAAATACTAGAGTAAAAAAGGTAGGGTACCGTACAACCCACGAAGGCACAGAGGGTAAGCGGAAGTATAGCTGTACCAAGTCTTACCTTTGGCGCTAGATGAAGGTGGCCGTTCAAAATCACTCTCCGGCCGCTTTACCTCCAGAGAACAGACTCGGTACCCACTGTACAGTAGGCTGGGTGAGCCCTAGAGCCAGTCTGCGTGAGTTTTCGAGGTAAGAAAATCTCCTGCCCCGACCGGCATTCGATCACCGATCCGTCAAGCCAATAGCCTAGTCGCTGCAACAACTATGCTACCCTAGGCCAGATGTTATAATAGGTGGTACATATAATAACTGTTGTGTTATAAGTGATTAAAACTGAAACAAATATTATATGTCTTAATTTTCATGACCTCTCCAAGTCTAGGTTGAAGAAATGCAACGCTTATGCAACAGTATGCAGATATTTATTTACTGCTAAATTACTGTACATGTTTCGGACGTCCATCGCGCCCATCATAAGGAGTACATAAAACTGTAGTTGCAGCCTCTGGTACAGATCATACTATCTGGGGAGCAAGTTTCCTCAGGCGTGACACGCCTGAGGAAACTTGCTCCCCAGATAGTATGAGCTGTACCAGAGGCTGCAACTACAGTTTTATGTACTCCTTATGATGGGCGCGATGGACGTCCGAAACATGTACAGTAATTTAGCAGTAAATAAATATCTGCATACTGTTGCATCTCGTTGGATTTCTTCAAGCTAGAATCACGATGAACGGAACTACGAATATTACAAAAAAACTTTCCAAGTCTGTCCAATATAAATAATTCTTCAGTGTGTTTAATCACTAAATATTTTCCTCCACTAAATTATTTATCCTGTTGTTATCACGAACTGCGTTCAACATTGTAACTACATATTTTCTCAAATATAAAACAATATATAAAGTGCGCAGTCCACAATGACGGGAACTTTCCCTACGAGATGATTCACGGAAGAGAAGCTATTCACTGAACTGAAAAACCCTACGATGAACTGTCCGCTTACAGTGAAGGAGCATTAAATCTGCATATAACTGTTCTGTGTTGTTCGATACTGAGCGAAACGGACGTGCAGGTGTAAGCATACATAAACGTCCAAAGTTGCCGTTAAATATGTCAGATATGAACAGAAACAGAAACGGCTCAAAAATGTTTCGTAAAATTCTCCAGTATCAAAATTCATAAAAAGTTATTCCGCGTTTCTTTTGATTTTAATCCCCTGTTGCATTTTAATTCCCTTTCACAGTCTTTCAGACTCTCAAACACTATGTTGCTAACGTCTTATTCAACCACCATGCGTCCGTAATTGAACAACAACATCAACAACAATAACAATAACTAAAAAACCTTTAATTCAACTCACGAGCAGGGCGTTAGATTCGGAAGTGGATGGTAATTAGATCGAACCTAGGCAGTCAGTTTTTATACGTGTAATTTTAAGCATGTGACAGCTCATCATCATTAACTTTGACAGACTCTATTATTTAACTACCGATTTGTTTACAGTTTATCACCGTCAACATGTTTCTATTTGTTGGCTGAAAACAGAATATTTACACAGAATACATGCATATATATACATATATATAATATTTATACCACAAGTTCGATACACTTAACTCCAATTGTTCTTTTTACAATACCGAAAGACAGATCATACAGTCGCCGGCTTCTTTTACGTTCTAGAAATTCTGCCTTAATATACACTGCACATTTTCTATGGCCTAACGTCACACGCAATTTCAGGACCCTACATAAAATGGCTTTACTCTTGCTTCCATTTCTCAAGCTCCTGCATCAGCCATGTAGTTATTACGGATTATAGACTGAAGTCAGGGAACAGGAGGGGGGCGGGCTGTCACATACTGTCACATACTGTCACATACTGTCACATACCACACACACAGAAACAGCACGATGACATCATAAGCCAACTTATGCCTTTAAGAAAGAAAATAAGTCCCGAACTCATAAAGACGACTACCTCACTGCAAATAATAATAATAATAATAATAATAATAATAATAATAATAAGGTGGAACCTGAAATGTACGATTATACCAGTAATAATTGGAGCCACTGGAATAGTAACGAGAAGCTTAAGGAAAAATTTGGAAGCTGTACCAGTAAAACATTCGATAGGTTCACTACAAAAGACAGCTATACTTGGAACATCACACATAACACGAAAAGTACTGCAATGTGAAGCTTGAAGCCTGAGCGGTGGGGATCACCGCTGGTTCAAGAGAAGTACCTGGCAGAAAAGGCCTGTGATGAGAGACATCAGTACCATATAATAATAATAATAATAATAATAATAATAATAATAGTTACAAGCAGGCTTAAATAAAAATAAAAGTGCTGAGATGAGTTTATTTTGCAAATTTACGTAAGATTGAACAATGTTTCACACTCGATTGTTACGGGTTTCAGTTCCCTTCATGCCCACAACTTCGTTCTACAGTTCCGCTAGAAGTGCTGTTTGAAAAGTTGGGCAAAGTAATGAGGAAACCACGGACAGACTTTCGTCAAACAACCGTATTTAGGTTGAGAATTAATTCCGAGAACTTCCACACACATAGCAAGGGGGCCCTCCTCTCGACCGCGACTGCGCCAACACCGCATTTTGCCAGAATGCTAAACGATTGATTTTTTCCATCGCAATTATTTTTTCTGCTTCCAGAAACTGTCACAAAAACCACGCAATCTGCCCAACTCTTTGGCTCGATCCAGTGTCGTTAAAAGACACGGAAATAATTGTGGAATGTTAGTGGTTTATACAGCAGAGATGCTTGAAAACCGAGGCAATGGAAAGACAACACTAAGATGTATTTCAGGGATGCCCTCTTTAGGAAAGGTTGTTGTGTGGATGTGACATTGGGTTATGTCAGCTGGCATGCTTCGTTTTTAGTGGTGCTGCACTACTAAAATATTGAGGTGCGTCATCCCCGCTGTGTTGGTTCAAATAACAAGAAGTTAGTGTATCATACTTTCAGTCTAACACAACTATATTTCACCTAGTGGTATAGTAGGAATACAACTACATGTTTCGGCCCTATATGTGGGCCATCATTAGGTTGCGTTTTAACTCACAGGGGGTCGCTATACAAGCTATGTGGGGTGTTTTTGGGAGTGTTGGGGGTTGGGGGGTTGATGGGAACGAGATCTCGTTGTTTCAATAGTGGGTATCATGACCTGGGGTTATTATAAGTGGATTATCATTAGTTTTCTGTGTACACATGATAATGATAATCCATTTATAATAACCTCAGATCATGATATCCACTATTGAAACAACGAGATCTCGTTCCCACCAACCCCACCAACCCCCAACACTCTCAAAAACACCCCACGCAGCTTGAATAGCGACCCCCTGTAAGCTAAAACGCAACCTGATGATGGCCCACACATAGGGCCGAAACATGCAGTTGTATTCCTACTATATCACTAGGTGAAATATAGTTGTGTTAGACTGAAAGTATGATACACTGACTTCTTGTTATCTGCAATACTAAATTCTGATGCTACGACTCGAGTTCTTTAATCTGTCGCCTAACGAGGGTGATATACTTGCTAATAAATGACATGTGAGGCATTTTTATTTTCTGTCTCCAGATTTAGTTAATGGAGCTTGTAAAAGAATTGTTTAAGAACGCTGTGAAAAGGAAGTTTAACATACCTGATGGAGACAAGGATCATGGCGAAGATGAGGTACTTGCCGAGTAGCGGTACGACAAGCGATGTAGGTGGAATAATCTCGACAACCAACAGGAAGAATACGTGAAGGCTGATGAGTATAGATATCGACAGAGTCACCTGTGAACAAACAGAACTAGTATCTGACAGACAACTACGGCGTTTCTTGGGAAATATCAACATGAAAAGAAAGGAAAGGAGAATAAAAGTGGGGAGAGATGAGAAATTAAGAAAAGAGCAAAAGAAAGATGATAGAGTGCAGGATGCAGGCGCCTGACGTCTAGAGGGTCTGTTTGAAATAACGTGGTTGGTAATGGGGTCTTGGAGGGGATCTTGTAAAAACTGCAATGAAAATAGGATGAAAGATGGGAAATGTATTGACCAGCTGAGCGATCATAACCTCGATAAACGGATTTTACTCTATGAAACTTATTAAACAGATTTTATTAAACGCGCGTAGAGTACCGCATACCACAGCCTTTCTTGTGTCGGGCGAAGCAAAACAGTGTAAGGTGCCGATAATATAAAAGATGATCTTACAATACAAAGATTTTGTACCGGGTGGAGTTCTGTTGGTTGGTGCTGTAGCGAATCATCCCGTTTGCTTGAATGGATGATTTGGAACACTGAAACGACTTTCAATTTCACAGTTCGCACGACTTAAAAGTACCAGATCAGTTCCTGTACTTTCATTCGTTCATTGTCCGATTGCAAACAAGAGGAAAGTAAAATGTAATAATGATGTGAACACTTTAAACCTCCTTCTATTACAACATTAATAACCAAACATTTTGCATATTCCATACTACGCTCCTTGTTTCATATTACCTTCCATACACATTTATTTGAAGAAAAATCAGTATCAAAAGTATATAACGACTTTTTAAGCTGTTTATGCAAACAGCACGACAACTGTTAATGTAATAATATTTTAATATAGCCTATTTTTATTTGTAACTTACACGTGGAATATATTCAGAAGGAAACACAATGATAATACACTATTTTAACCCTTATCCTGCTAATGTGGAGAATAAGGTGAGCTCCTAATAATGCTAGCAAATGGCAGATGGGATTTAACTCGGCTTTTAAAGGGTTAAACGACC
>Ga0123355_10009196_pt1 | contig 14995 bp, 15 predicted proteins | sample TergutEmb28metaG_3_FD_89872 | JGI IMG/M metagenome (GOLD analysis project Ga0123355, IMG submission 89872) | Embiratermes neotenicus P1 segment gut microbial communities from Petit-Saut dam, French Guiana - Emb289 P1 | ecosystem: Host-associated > Arthropoda: Insects > Digestive system > Gut ...
AGTATAGGATGAAAAGATCAGCGCCTCTTATGTAGCGAATGGCTAGTAAGACTTCGCAATTTATTGCGATATAGTCTTACTGCATGCAGCTACAAGTTTTTGGATAGATTTTAAAGGAGAATTAGTATAAGTACTCACATGGTAACACAGCAGAAAAAGGTCGCTTCAAGCGACCCTCTTTAGTACAACCTCTAATACAAGTCATCATCTTCCACAGACAGCACTCCAGGTGATTCAAGTTCAGCCTGGTTCTCAGCTTGCCATGCTTCAAATTCTTCTTCTGTGTCAAAAATGATAACTTCTGTCGGATATCTTTTAATTTCATTACCATCATCATCAATCGTTACTGCTGAGCTGATGCTTACAACGGCTGGATCACCATCAACGCTGCCATAGTCAATCACATTGCCGTCTTGATCAGTAATCTCCCAATCACGGTCATCTTCTCTAAACTCATACATAATACCATCTACCATTTGGATCGATGCCTCTGAATCATCACCCATATAAGAAAATGTGCTTTCTCTTACATTCTCATATTCAACATGTTGCTCATACTCACTAGCATTTGCATTTAATGCCAGCCCCGTTCCTAATGCCCCAGCACCTAATATACTAGCTGCTAAAATTCCTGTCGTTATTTTTTTCATCTTGTATCACTCCAATATTTTATTTTTCACAAAGCGACGCCTCTTCGTGATGATATTAGTATACTACGCCAAAATGGACTTCATATGAAAGCAATCTGAATTTTAGCTGAAGATTTAATTGACCTTTCAATAAAGTGTGGTAAAATTAAAGAATTACAAAAAAACCTAGGAGGTTACAAGAATGGCCACATTGAAAGATATTGCCGATGCAACTGGTTTTTCGGTTGCAACAGTTTCACGTGTGCTCAATCATGATCATTCGTTTAATGTTTCAGAAAAAACACGTCTAAAAGTTTTAAAAGCAGCTGAACGGTTAAACTATGTTACGCTTAACAAGCGCCATCGGCCGTTTTATTCTAGCAATAAAGCTGATTCCGAGGATAAAAGGAAAATAACGATCGGGCTAGCATATTGGTATGCGACCGCTGATGAAGTAATTGATTCCCACTATCTCTCGATTAGATCAGCAATAGAAGAACATTGTAAAGCAAATGAGGTAGAGTTAAGATTATTTTACCTATATGAAAAAAAGTATGATGATATCAAAAAGGAAAATCTTGACGGACTAATCGCCTTAGGAAAGTATAGTGATTATGAAATTGCCGCATTACATGAGCTAAACCAAAATTTTCTCTTGGTAGATTGTTATGCTGATCATCCAGAAATTGATGTAGTTATGGTTGATTTGAAAGTGGCAACGAAAGGAGTAATTGATTACTTGTCCGAGAACATTACTTCAGAAAACGGTGCTTCTACGATTGGCTTTATCGGTGGTATTGAGAGTACGCTAGGTGGGGCTGTTGTTGAAGATATACGTTTTAAAACCTTTACAAAGCATGAAAAAGCTGATCATGAAGCCGTTTACCTTGGCCGGATGACCGCAGATTCAGGATATGAAATTATGAATAACATTATCAAGTCTGGTCACATCAAGTCAGCCTATGTAGTAGCAACGGACGTCATCGCCATAGGTTGTATCAAATCTTTAAACGAGAATAAGATTAAAATCCCCGAAGAAGTAGCCCTTATTAGCTACAACAACATCACCCTCTCCGAGTACACCACCCCCGCCTTATCAACCGTTGACTTAAACACACACCATTTAGGTACAACAGCGGCAGAAACAATGTTCGAGCGGATCAAAAGTGGCAGGCGTCTGGCTAAAAAAATCTATATACCCACCCAGCTGATAAAACGAGAATCCAGCTTGTAGACAGTTGCGAAAATATGAATCTTATGTTATAATTGATTAGTAACTGCTCACGTAGTGGTTAACATCTATTTTTTATTAGTGCTATCCCGTGTACGCAGCCAAACGTAAAGCACGGGGTTTTTTGTTCTTTTTCAAACATCGTTTGAAAACGGCTTGTGCTAATACTTTACAATTGTACATAAAAATGTTATAATTTACATATCATAAGAAAAGAGATGTCATAGCTCACGCCATTACATCTCCCAAGTAACTGCTCACGTAGCGGTTAACATCTATTTTTTAGTGCTATCCCGTGTACGAAGGCAAACGTAAAGCACGGGGTGGTTTTTTTGTTCTTTTTCAAACATACGTTTGAAAACGGCTTGTGCTAATGCAGTGGCAAAAGCTAAAATAATTGATGAAAGCAAGCCTAACCAGAAATCTACCATAATACAACACCTCCTAACTCCGTAAATACTACCGGATTTTGGCAGATGCTACCCCGCTACGTTTGTTTAATTGTTTATCGCAGCTACATATATAATTATACCATGGATTTTTTCGCTTTTTACTCGAAATCGCTATCAAATCGAAATTTTCCAAGAAATCGATGAATTTCATGCAAATAACGCTTTCCAAACAGCTCTCAGTGCCTTCATGGTAGCGTTATTTGCATAATTAAATTCAAAATTATTATAGCTTAGCTTTTTGTCGACAAAAATCATGTTCTGTAAGCAGTTGATCTGATCTCATTTTTAAGCAAAAAACTGGAATCATTGTTGGTAGTATGTATAAATTTTTCGATGTTATTTCCTGCTTATTGATGAAATCCACTTGACAATTTGTGGTAGATATATATATAATGGTACTTGATATCAATTAAATGGAGGAATTAACATGAGAATAATTAGTACAAAAAAAGCCCCAGCGGCAGTTGGACCATATTCACAAGCAATAGAGGCAGGTAACACTTTGTATGTTTCAGGGCAGATTCCGCTTGATCCAGAAACAATGGAATTTGTTTCTGAGGATGTAGGTGAGCAAGCATCTCAATGTTTGAAAAATTTAAATGCAATCATTGAGGAAGCGGGATACAGCGTAGAAAATATTGTGAAATGTGGTGTTTTCTTACTAGATATGAATGATTTTGCTGCAATGAATGAAGCATTTACAGAGTATTTTGGTGACCATAAACCAGCTAGATTTTGCATTGCTGCAGTTGGATTGCCGAAAGGTGCTAAAGTCGAAATTGATGCAATTGCCGTGAAGGGGTAAAATTCGGTGGCTTATTGATGAAACTGTCTGGATGCTTAAATTCAGGCAGTTTCATTGTAGTAAAATTGAAAAGGAGGCTTGCAATGAAAGCTTTTAAAATGAAAAGGGCAGAAAGCTTAGATGAAATGATTAACTCTTTCCAGCCGACTCCGCTTGATGAAATTAATTTATCTGATTTCTATTATGGCAAAACGATGCCTGCACGTATAGGTCACGCCTGTCGTTCTCCTATAGATGATTTGTTTGAAGACTGTACAAAGCTATCAACCGCAACGGCACATCTCTTATTGGGTCACAGCGGATGTGGAAAAAGTACTGAACTAATTAATCTGAAGCATAAGTTAAAAAAAAATAACCATCCAGTTCACATTTTCAGGACTGAATTAGAAGCAAATTTGCATGAAACTTCTCACGTGGATATCATGTTATTTATTACAGAGGGTCTATGTAGTATAGTTAAAGAAAATACGATAATGTTATCTAATGCTCTTTTGCAGGAAGTATATGATTTTCTTAAGAAAGGTCTTAAAGAATTTGAGACAACAGCGAAAGAGGTATCAGTAGACATTGTTCATTTGTTAAAATTGTGTGCAGCAGTAAAGAGTAGTCTACAATTTGAAACTCAGACGCGAACTATTATAAAGGGGAAGATAGAAAGCCGTGCAGCTGAGTGGATGATTTATATTAGTGAGATTTCGAATAACATTGCAAGTGAAATGGGTGGTAACCAACCAGTTTTAATTTTTGAAGATCTTGAAAAAATACAGCCCCCTGAAAGAGCATTTGAAGTTTTCCGCCTTGATATTTTAGCGAAAATGCCTTTTCCTGTAATCTATACACTTCCTATATCTTTGATCTATGACCTAAGGTTTATCTCTCTCGAAAATTTTTATAAAGTTCGAGTTCTACCAATGATTAAGGTAAGTAATAACGATAAGACACAAAGTGATGAAGGAATTGAAGTTATGAACAAAATTGTTGAGTTGAGAGCGGATTTAGAACTCTTTGATGTTGGTGTTTTGGAATATTTTATAAAGCAAACAGGTGGAGTGTTACGTCATCTTTTTGAAAGTATTGTAAGTGCATCACGTCTTGCAAGTCGACGTGGTGCAGATAGAATCACTAAACAAGATGCTCAATATGCTCTGTCAGACTTATCTTCAAATCTCAGTCGGCAAATTACTAGCGAAGACTATGACATATTAACAAAAATCTATCATGATATACGATATAGAAAGCGTATTGGGAATAGAGCGTCTTTACTAACGCAACTGCAAGCACTTGTTGTTTTGGAATATCAGAATGGTGATATATGGCATGATTAACATCCGTTAATTGCAAACTTTTTGATTAATAAAAATATTATCGAGCGAGTATAGATCCTATCTGTGTTAACTTGCCTTATATTCACTGAAAACGGAAGGAGATTCATAATGAAATCTAAAATGAAGAAGGCTGAAAATCTAGGAGCAATGCTTAATGCGTTTAAACTTGAACCACTTAATGAAATAAATCTGCCTGAATTTTACTACGATAACACTATGCCTATACGTACAGGACATATTGTTAGTTCACCTTTGGAGGATTTATTTGAAAATTGCACGATGACATCAGATGCAAATGCACATATTTTAGTAGGGCATCGCGGATGCGGGAAAAGCACAGAACTTTTCAATCTTGAGCGGAGATTAAAGGAAGGCGGACAACCTGTTCATATATATCGAACTGAACTAGAAGCAAATTTACATTTAGCTGACGGGTGGGACATCATGTTATTTATTACGGAAGGGCTATGCAAAATTGCAGAAAAGTACAATATAGAATTGCCTTCCAATACTCTGCAAACAATATTTGACTACATCAATAGTGATAAAGAAATAGTTGGAATCTCAGACACTTCAACTTCATTTGGTATAGGGGCGATGTTAAATTTTTTTGCATCAATCAAAAGCAATCTACAATTTGATACTAAAATGCGTACCACTGTCACAGAGAGGATTAAAAAGCGTGCGTCCGAGTGGCAATTACATATTGATGAAATTGCAGGTAGGATTGCAAAAGGAACAGGAGGGAAACATCCAATTCTAATCTTTGAAGGTCTTGATAAAATTGAGCCACCTGCGAGAGCCTTTGAGATTTTCAACAAGCATGAAGTTCTAGCAAAAATGTCATTTCCGATTATCTATACTTTCCCAATATCTTTAACCTATGATTCCGCATTTGCGTCCATTAAAGGCTTGTATGATGTTCATGTCTTACCGATGATTAAAGTTAGTAATGCTAATAAACACCAAAATGATGATGGTATTGAAGTTATGCGTAAAATTGTAGAATTAAGAGCAGATTCACAGCTTTTTGATGAAAAAGCCTTAGAGGAACTAATAAAACAAACTGGTGGGGTATTGCGCCACTTGTTCGAATGTATTGTAAGCGCATCACGCCTTGCAAGGCGGCGAGGTGCAAACAAAATTGAGATGGAAGATGCTCACCGCGCACTTTCTGATCTACTAGCTGATGACTTAAGCAAGCAATTTGATGATACCGAACATAATATGCTAAAAAAAATCTTTAATGATCCAGATTATAGGAAGCGTATTGGTGAAAGAGAGTCTTTGTTAAAGCAAATGCATGCATTGGTTGTTTTGGAATACAAGAATGGTAATCGCTGGCATGATCTACATCCATTAATCTCAAAATTTTTGATAGAACAGGGTATAATAAATGATGAAAAACAATAATAGTGAAGCTTATGATATAATCAGGTGGATTTTAGACAATGCAGATGCAGGATTTTTTGTTGTGACAGCTTCTGCACACATGCAGAATAAAATAGCGCATCTTTATAAAAACAGTAAAGTTTCTATTTATGATTATTCTCGCAATTCAAAACCTTATTCCTACTGGGAAATAAGTGAATGGGCAAATTTGCACTTAGACAAGGATACATTTTTTATTTTGAATATGCAACTGGCTTTTGTAGATGAAAAGGGGGCTATATCTGAAAAGTATATGTTGCCTTTTAATATGAGTAGGGATTTGCTTGCAGATAAGCAAAAAATCTGGATTTTCTTTATGACAAAAGAAGTAGATAATCGCCTTTCCACGTTTGCTTATGATATCTACTCTTTTGTAATGCAGAGAGCACATTTTCAAGATGAAAAGATAAATGATATTGAAGAGAGTCGGATTTTGGAGTTTGATGAGATTCACAATTTTATACACATTGAGGAAACGTTAAAGCGCTATCAGGAGATTGAGGAGCGACAGTTGAAATTGCCTTTAGAGGGTACTCCCGATCCGCAGCTTCTTTCATCTGCGATTACGCTTACGAATATCGCAAATCTTTATAAAGAATCTTTAGACTATGCAAGTGCCCTTGAATTGCTTGAAAGGGTGCGGATAATTCGTGAACAGGTTTTGGGTGAAGAACACCTGAATACAACAAATACGTATAGTGAAATTGCCCTTGTCCATGTTAGACGTGGGGCTTATCAGGAAGCGCTTGCGTGGTATCGAAAGTCTTTGGTGATTAGTGAGAAAATTTTGGGTAAAGATCACTTAGTCGTGGCAACAATTCGCAATAATATTGCCCTTGTTTATGGTCGGCAGGGCGATTATCAGAAAGCATTGGTGCAATACCAAAAATCTTTGATGATCAGTGAAAAAATTTTAGGCAAGGATCATCCAGATATAGTAAGCACATATAACAATATTGCCCTTATTCATGGTCGGCGGGGGGATTATCAAGAGGCACTGGAGTGGTTTGGGCGGGCTTTAGAAATAAGTGAAAAAGATATGGTTAAGGGTCGCACGTCCACAGCGATAATATATAATAATACTGCATTAGTTTTTTATGGGCAGGAGGATTATTTCAAGGCACTAGAGTGGTTTCAGAAAGCTTTGGCAATAAGTGAAGATGTTTTAGGTAAGGATCATCCATCTACGGCAACGATTTATAACAATATTGGACTTGTGTATGATAAGCAAGGCGATTATCAAGGGGCACTTGCGTGGCACCAGTTAGCGTTGGGAATTTGTGAAGAAGCTTTAGGTAAGGATCACCCAACGACAGTTACTATTCGTAACAATATTGCGAATATTTCTGATCCCCAAGTTGCTGAAGTATGGTAGATGTAAATCCATAAAAAAGGTGCACTAGGTGAGTGAAAAACATTACTCCGTATAATACTTATCACCCTCCTCATAACTACAACGATTGAAAGGGCAAAATTTTCGAAAAATTTGAATTTTCTTTTTGAATTTTTTTCAAGAAAAAAATATTCCAAAAAGAAAAACATTGTATGGAAGAGTTTATAAAATGATAGAAATATGATAAAATGTAAGAACAATCAAACTTTAGTTAGAACCTCAATACACCTCAATAAAATAGCTACAGGGCTTAGCATGGCTGTTTCAACTATTAATTTTCCATGAAGAAAATGAAGTATTTGAAGGTGAATGTCACTGTAAACAGCCAGGCTAATTCTCAAAATTATTACTAAATAATTATTAAGTTTAGTGAAAGGGTAATTTCCATGGACATTAAATTATATTCTTTTTTCTCGGGCGCTGGATTTTTAGATTTAGGCTTTGAGCAAGCTGGCTTTGAGATTCAATTTGTAAACGAGTATAGTCATACTTTTTTAAATGCATATAAGTATGCAAGAAAACAAATGGGAATTATTGAGCCTTGTAGAGGATACTATAACGGAGATATAACTCACTTTACGCTAGGGGAAGAAAGAGAAATGTTAAACAATATGGTGAGTGAAGATAAACGTAGTAGTATTGTCGGTTTTATTGGTGGCCCTCCATGTCCTGATTTTTCTGTTGCGGGTAAAAATGAAGGATTTACTGGTGAAAATGGTCGATTGACTAATACTTATAAAACTCTCATTTTGAACAATACTCCAGATTTTTTTGTATTTGAAAATGTTAAAGGACTTTGGTCAACTAGAAAGCACCGTGAAGAATATGACAAATTGAAAAAATCTTTTAATAGGAAAGGGTATATTCTAATTGATAGATTAGTAAATGCCCTTGAATATGGTGTTCCGCAAGATAGAGATAGAGTCATATTATTCGGTATTCATAAATCTGCTACTAACTTAGAAATAAATTTGTTGAGAAAACACTTAGAGAGTGAGTTTGATTGGGGAATAGTAAATCAAGCAAGTGTTAAAGAAATGAAAAATATGGAGTGGCCAAGTCAAACTGAGTTTAAAGAAGATATGTCGATGCCCTTCCCAGAAGGAATCAGAGAAGATATCACCGTTGAGTATTGGTTTAAGAAAAATAATGTTTACATTCACCCCAACGCTTATGATTATTTTAAACCAAGGCAAGGAATAGAGAAAATACAACGGATTTGTGAAGGAGACGTTTCTAGAAAGTCATTTAAAAGATTGCACCGTTGGAGGTATTCTCCAACGGTGGCGTATGGTAATAATGAGGTTCATTTGCATCCATATAAATGCCGTCGTTTGAGTGTTGCTGAGGCACTATCTCTACAATCAATGCCAGAAAATTTCGTGATAAATCCTATGTTAACCTTGACAGATAAGTTTAAAATAATAGGAAATGGTGTTCCATTTTTAATGAGCAATGCGATTGGAACATGCATAAGAGACTTTTTATTAGAATTTGTAGATGAAAATTTCATAAGAGGTAGATAATTATGGAGTACACAGTTGATAAGCTAAAAGAAGATTTACACAACTTAGAAGCTAAAGAATTTTATAAAAAATACATATTAAAATCTAACAATTGGTATTTTGAAACTGTTTTGAGTATACCTGAAAAGAATGTGATAGATGTGATGGATGACTTTAAAGAGATAGTTAGTAGTAATTTAGATGTAGATTTTAATGGTGTCACGATGGTAGGAAGTGGAAAGCTAGGTTATAGCTTAGCTCCAAAAAAAAAATTTAAACAATTCGAATTAGATACAGAAAGCGAAAACAAATCCGACATTGATATTGCTATTGTTTCACCAGAAATCTTTGATTATTTTTGGAGATTACTTAGGCAATCATTTACGATTAAAGATAAATATGCATATGATTTTATAAGCACAGAAATATATAGAGGCTATCTAAATGAGAGTAGCTTAAAAAAGATTAGTGAATGTAGAAAAGAGTGGCAACTACTTTCAAGTAAGTGTAACAAGATGCTGAAAAGTAAATTATATTTTAAGCACAACATAACATATAGAATATACAGAAACTGGAAAGATTTTGAAGAGTATAACTTAATATCAATTAAGAGTGCTCAGCGTGAGGTGAGAAAAAATGAAGGATTTTAGCTTTATGAGAAACTCAAAAACAATTAACGAGATTCGTGATTCGTTTGAGAAGGGGAAGTTAGTGATTGATGATTCTTACCAAAGAAGAAAAGTATGGATATCAAAGGATAGAGTTCGTTTAATAGAGACAATATTATTGAAATTAATTATTCCAGAAATTTTTGTGTGGGATTACAATGTTGATCCAGATACAGGTAATACAGTGCGTCATATTGTAGATGGTCAGCAACGAATAGCTGCAATTATAGATTTTACTATAGGTAAGTATAAATTAACAAAAAAAGATTTGTTAGATGATACTATTAAATCTAATTATGCTGATTTTCACTTCAAGGATTTACCTGATTCTGTAAAGCAAGACTTTTGGAACTACAATATTTCAATTATTAATATCAACAAGGGATACCAAAGGGAAGATATCATAAAAATGTTTTATAGATTGAATCTCACAGATTACTCGCTTAATCATCAAGAAAAGCGAAATAGTTTATCAAGTAAATTTGGGTTGGCTTCTGAACAACTCTCGAATGATAAATTTTGGCAAAATCATAAAATTTTTAGTCAGGTAGATTTGCGAAGAATGAGGGATGTCGAATTTTGTAGCAATATTTTGATTTTAGCTAGGGAAGGGATCCTAGATCAAGCCAATCAGAAAAAAATAAACGAAGTCTATGCTGATTTTGCAGAAGATTATGCTGAAAAAGAAACTGATATTGCAAGAGTTAAAACTGCTATGAAAGTGATTAGTAAGTTAACTAATAATGACACATTCAAATTTATTTCTAAAAAATCACAAATGTATACTCTTTTTAGTCTAGCTTTTGATATGAGTGATGATAATATTGAAATCGAAGAAATAATGATAGAAAAATTTACAGTATTTGTTATAGCATATGATAGTTTTAGCAATAAAAAAGAGCTTGAATTTAATTCTCTTGAATTAAGAGAAATTTATGAAAATGTTAAGCGGTATAAGCTTGCCTCATCAGAAGGACTCAATAAACTTAGCAATAGGATGATAAGATTTGAAGTTTTAAAGAAAGCTTGTATTCTCAGTGATGACTCTATTTTAGAAAGCCTAAATGAAATCATCAAAGAATTTAAAAAATGACGCAAATAGCATTGAGTACTCATAAGAAGCATCCTATGCTATTTTTTTAGTTCTACCAAACTATTTCATACTTTCCACATCAGAGAGGTTCAGGCATTGAGTGTTATTACATTTTATATCACAGTTGGTGATAAAAAGTGCAAGAATTTTTCATTCCTTTTAATCCTTGCACTTTGCGATCTAAAAATTATTCATCATCACTGTTACAAAAAGATTTGAATGCTTCATGCCCACCACTGAATATATTTTTTTTTCCATCAGTGAAATTACTACTAACTTCAATATGAGCAACTTCTAACAGTGTCTGTGCTCCAGATTCTTGTATTAGGTACGGTTTTAAAATTACATTATAGATGTATTCATCACCCAAATAATAATCACTTTCCCATTTTCCGAATGCTCGAAGAAAGATTCGCTCAACGCTAACTCCTGCATCAATTATTGCCGTTTTAAGGGCATCATAAATCTTTGACCCAGTGTAAGATGGATACGCATCGGAAGAAATTCCAATCATCATAATTTGTTCTGGTTCATGTTGGGTAGTATCTTGAATGCTAAACTTTATATGTCCTCTTGTCATTATAAACACCTCAGTTTTATATTTTGTATAATTCCACATCCGAATCACACAATAGCTTTTATTCTAACATGTTCGGTATTAGAATACAAGATTTTTTGAATTTTTTCTTCAAAATTAATTCCAAAACTACTACTTCTAACTCCACTGGTCGCCAAACTAATAATTCTGACAATATTCATTACCATAAGGATGAACTCCTAAACCAATATCTTCATCTATTTCAACTTCTTCAACCACTTCCCATTCACCATCAACAAAGCGTTCATGTCGCCATATTAAAACTTGACGATGCGTATGAAAGACATTATACAAAGATGACACTGACTTTTGTACCAGTCTATAGTAGGTTTTACAAAGCACTAGTGCTACAGTTAAAAAAAGAGCTACACCTGACTTTACACAGGTGCAGCTCTTTTAAATCTTTATCTCCAAAAACAGTCTCCCACTTCAATAGGAGTTCCAAATTCCATCAGACTCCGAAATCTATTCGTGTCTCGCTGAAGCAATACCAAAATCACTCTTCCTGTTTCATCCTCAACCACAAAGCTCCAGTCAACTCCGTTAGAATGATAATGTGACCAACACGCTTTGGCACTAATCACACTTGAAGAACTAAAATGCCTCTGAGCATAAAATTTTGCGATTTCTTCAGCTTCTTCGATGTCAGCTTCTTCGATGTCAGCTTCTTCGATGTCAGCTTCTTTGATGTCAGCTTCTTCGATGTCAGCTTCTTTGATGTCAGTGCCTTCGATTGCAAATCGAGAAAGATTTGAGCTGCTTTCCAATCCCGAATCCCTTTCGACATAAACACTATGATCAAAAAAGGAAAGCACCTCACCAGTCATAGAATCTACATAAAAACTAAATTGTCTAACTTCTGGCCCACGCACCTCACCAGCTTCTTTATCAAACACATTCCCAAGCCAGACAGATTCTCTTCCAATGTTTGAGTAACCAAAAAGGTATGTGAGTTCCATATACATCCCATCAACGCTTTCACCTAGCATGCCCCAAATATAATCAGCCCCAATTAGCGCAATTTCATCAGTTGCAAGAGCATCATCACTAGGCACATCACCATTAACTCGGGAAAATCCTATAGGAATAATCTCTATAACAGTAAATCCATCAACAGTGAAAGTATCAGTAGTATACGGCTGTTCTAGTTCTGAAGGTGGCAGTAAATGCTGAAAATCAGTGGAAATTCCTTGCGTATCAGTAGTATGCGATGAATCCGGATTCACATATGATGAGTCTTGCGATTCATCATCCTCATTAATAGATGCTGCAAATGCATTAAATCCCAATAAACCAACAATCGCAACAGCGGCAACGCTACCAACCACAGTTATCTTTTTCGTTTTCATAATCGTCTCAACCCTTTCCTCAATGGTATTCCTAGCAAAATAATTGTACAATGGTATGAAATCATTTTGATATTCAGCCATTGAAATCAATGCAGAGGCATACGACTTTTTAGTATTTTCCTCAAACTTCTTCATCACCCACGCATCGCAAGAAATCTCTAAATCACGGTTTGCAAGGACAAAGGCGACCCACACAAATGGATTGAACCAATGGACACAAACCACGGTCACAGCGAGCAATTTCCATAATGCATCGACTCTTTTAATATGGTAAAATTCATGAGCAAGGACATAGTGAAAATTGGTGTCATTTTGGATTTCCATAGCAGCAGGGATAATGATTTTCGGCTTAAAAATCCCCAGAGTTAACGGCGTCCTCACTTGATCGGATGTTAAAATTGCCAAGGTTCTCCTCAAATTCTGCTCTTTTTTCCAATTATTTAAGAATTCGGTTTCAACCTTTACTGCGGCGCTTAACAATCGATGCGCTTTCCGATGCCCAATGATGAAGTAGGTTCCACTTAGAACTATACCAGCTATCCAAACCACTACTATCCAGTTGATCTGATCCGCGTCACTCGCCACCGTCAGATCATTTGCTGTTTCAGAGCTTAGTAAGTTTGAAAAGTTATAACTGGGTGTTATAGTTGGAGATTCCCCTTGCTCAACTACAGATTGGTTGCCTACTGCAATGTTTTCTGCTCTATAGTTAGGCATCGATTCATCGCTCGAAAAAACATTTGTAAAGAATGGTCGCGAAAAAGCATTTAGGCTTATTTCTGTTTGGAATGTAAACGGCAACATTAACCTCATTAAAACAACAGCCCATAAAATCGGGAACGTTATTTTTGGCAAATGGTTCAGAAATAGCGAGCGAATAATGATGATCACGATAATTAATGCCACCGCCATAACGCTCATTTCAATTAAATTCATCACAATCACTCTCCATCATCAAGCATCTCAACCAGTTGCTTCATGCGCTTGATTTCTGCTTTCGATAGTTTTTCATCACTCAGGAATGCTGATAGCAGGGCGCTTGCTGAACCGCCAAACAGTTTACTGCCTAGTTCCCGTGCTTCTTGCTTTTGAATCTGCGCTTCTGGGATCAGGGGAATGCAGATGAACTTTGGATCACGGCGCTCAATTGCACCTTTATCAATCAGCTTTTTGATTGTTGTGTATGTTGTGTTTACATTCCAGCCAATGTCAGCCTCTAGCAGATGAGCAATATCTCGCGCTCCCATTTCACCATGCTCCCACAAAATCTTCATAACTCTCAGTTCTGAATCAAATACTTTGATGCTCATAATATTACCTCTTTTCTACGTAGATTTTCGTCATACCATTGCAATGGTATAAATATTGTACCACGCCAGTGGTATGGATGTCAATACTATTGGCGTGGTATTTTTATAATTGAGAGAAGAAGATCCAGTTTTTGCAGAGAAATCATGATTTCTGACGGCCTACCGCTAAAAAAAGCGCCACAAATTAGATTATTGTAATGATCCTGTCTCGCTTTAGATTTAATAAAAATTTACTAATCAAGGTTAATTTCTAGTAAAAAAATAGTAAAAACACTTGACTTACGCATGAAACCCCTCTATAATTATAGTCGTGTTGAGCTTTTGCAACACCGAAAAACTAGGAGGAGAATTATGTATGTCAATTAAATACGTAGCAGAACCATTCCGTATCAAAATGGTTGAGCCAATAAAAATGACGACTTCTGAAGAACGTTTGCAAAGAATAAAAGCGGCAAATTATAATCTATTTAGTCTTGATTCTGAGGATGTTTATATTGATTTGTTAACAGATTCAGGGACGGGAGCGATGAGCCAGGAGCAGTGGTCGGCTATGCTTAATGGTGATGAGGCTTATGCTGGAGGTCAAAGTTATCGTAAGTTGCAAAAAGCAGGGACGGAAGTTTTCGGATACGATTATATTCAGCCCGTTCACCAAGGTCGTGCTGCTGAGAAAATTTTGATGCCATTGTTGCTTGAGGAAGGAAAATTTGCCATTTCTAATATGCATTTTGACACGACACGAGCCCACGTTATTCTTTCAGGCGCGCGGCCGATCGATAATATTGTGCCAGAAGGAAAAAAACCAGAAGTTCGATCAAAATTCAAAGGAAATATGGATGTAACCTATTTAGAAAAATTAATTGCTGAAAAAGGAGCAGGCAATATTGGTGTGATCATCCAAACGGTAACAAATAATTCTGCCGGTGGTCAGCCGGTAAGCATGCAGAATATGCGCGAAGTATACGAAGTTGGTAAAAAGTATAAAATCCCAGTTTGTATTGATGCGGCCCGTTATGCTGAGAATGCGTTTTTCATTAAGCGTGATGAGGAAGGTTATGCTGATAAATCGATCAAAGAGATTGTTAAAGAAATATTTAGTTATGGTGATGTGTTTACAATGTCAGCTAAAAAAGACTTTAATGTTAATATGGGCGGGCTTCTTGCGGTTAAGGATGCAGATGTTGATAGTGCTTTAATTCAGAGTAT
>Ga0123355_10009197_pt1 | contig 14995 bp, 6 predicted proteins | sample TergutEmb28metaG_3_FD_89872 | JGI IMG/M metagenome (GOLD analysis project Ga0123355, IMG submission 89872) | Embiratermes neotenicus P1 segment gut microbial communities from Petit-Saut dam, French Guiana - Emb289 P1 | ecosystem: Host-associated > Arthropoda: Insects > Digestive system > Gut ...
ACAAAAATTCCTCATACTTGTGTCAGTGCAGTACAAATCCTCATGAAAATGCTTTGTACGCTTGTACAAAAATTCCTCATACTTGTGTCAGTGCAGTACAAATCCTCATGAAAATGCTTTGTATGCTTGTACATGTTCTTTACTGCACAGCCTCCAGAACAGTACTTCCAGACTGTGATTTTCCAGATTGTGCAATCATTCATGGAAAGGAACCAGTCTCCCTCAGAATTCTGCATATGTTATGAAATGGGTTGTGATGTGGAAGTCTGTGACCAGGATATCCACTAGTTTTCTATTGCAGCCGCCATACCACTTCCATGGCAGAAGTGTACACAAAGATTACATTAACATGTGCACCATTTATGTATGTTAAAGACATTTCAAATCATACTTCCATGCAACCAACACAACCACAGACTTACATTTTCATGGAGAATTGACCGGTCACAGTTTTGCTTACTACACCAGCACTTATCTTCATATTGGTGTTGAACTGACTATGGGTTGTCAGCTTTCACCCCTCCCCTTAAAATGATCTCTAAAACATGCACCTGACATTTGTCCAAATCAGTGCAGAAAACTGTGCATTTGACGGTACTTCACTTTGTGCAAAGAACGAAGATTTCATTTCTTTATTTGCTAAAATTCAGTCACTGTCAACAAACTAAAGTTGCTTTTTTGAAGAATCTGTAAAGCTGTGGAATCAAATTTTTCTTTCATTGAAGATTTGCTCTTTAATTCCTGTCGAAATCTTATCATTATTATATGTAGCATTCTGATGAACTGCTAGTCTCATAGTTTACATTCAGTGAAATCTGAAGCTGATACATATACATATACTCAAGTTTGTCAGAGTATCAGTTGTAATAATTTTTATGAGGCTTTTGAGGAAGAATTTTTTATACAGATAAAATGGAATAGAAAATCATAACATGTAAAAGAGACAGAAATTTAACGCTTGTAAATAACTTTTAATATCCTTGTCCAAATCACTTGTTTGTTGACTAAATGCTGTTTTCTTGTTTGATAGAAGATGTAAACCAGACTGAATAAACCATATTACCACCTTTGTCCAAATTTAGTGCAGCCAAGAATGTAATGCCAATCTCATTTTTGGAACATCATGGTAGACATATGTTTTAAATGACATGTGTGAAACATTTTTCATATGCTTCAGCAGGAAATAAAAATGCAGGTATTTTTTTTTTTAATTTCCATTCAATTTTTTTCTGTCCACTGCAGTGATATCTTTGCTATGCCCCTGTTTTTAAGTTCAGAAGAGAATAGACCTTCTCTTTATGCGCTGTCATCCACCATTTGATATTTTTCAAGAATTTTGAATAAACAGAACTTCTGTTATAATTGACACAGTGTTCTACTTGGTTTATGCAACAATTTACAGCTATTAGTTCTGAATGTTCATAAATTTTCTTCACCGACAAGTGTTCTGTTACAAGATGTGTTTCACTGAAACTTCCTAATGGCAGTTTTTCGTTGTTCTAAAAGCATAGGGCAAAATAAAATAAAATATAATAATAAGTTAGCTGTCGTTTCTAATAAATATGTAACAGAATTGAATGTCAGACATTCCTGTGGAACTGCCATTTGCCTTACAGTTTTTGTTCCTGTGTCTTCAAATGTCTATAAACAAACTTGAAGTAAGTTTTTTCTTATTTTTTTATGAATGTCAACTGGATTACTTCTCAGTCTGTATAATGCACTGTTTCTCAGTCAGGGTCCACTGACCTATGTGTGCCTAAGTAGTCTTCAAGCTGCTTAGATTCTGCTCGGTATAACATGAATATTTCCCTCATATTTTCCCTGATCTTGCTTTTATTGTCATTACTGCTATGGACTATAATTCCTTTTTAATAATTTTGTATTGACTTAATAAAGGTTTTCACAGTTTTAACTTTTTTTATTTGAAAATGTTCCAACCTAAATATTACCACAAGCTGTGCCTCAAAAGTCTGTGTGTTGAGGCAGTTTTGGCACAGGGGTCCATAGAATTATTTAGAATGTGTAAGTGGTCTGTGGTACCAGAACGTTTGAGAAGCTGTCATCTAATTCAGCTGTAGACATTTTTGTTTAGTCATGCATAAACTGAAAGAAAGCCTGCTGTCATTACTTTAACTCTTAAACAATAATGTGGGGAAAGTTTAAATCTATAGAAGATAAAACATTTAGAGTGAACATTCTACATATCTTGGCTGTTTTAGCAAATACAGTGGTAATTTATTAGGCATGAAGTACTTACAGCAGTGTAATTATGTCTGTACTATATTAAGGAAAAGAAATTATAAAATGCACAGTTTTAATTTAACACGGAACTTCTTTGATGGTTACCTTGTCAATAGTCCTGTCAGCACAGTTTCCAAAATAAACAATGAAAACCTGTTCTGTGATTGAACTGGTAAAGACATCAGTTCTGTTCCAATTTTAAGGATTTCTTTGAAATTAGTATGTTTGTGCAGTACAGAGTAAACTCAATCAAACCTAGTCTAGGTCATGACATTGTATTGTATTGTCAGTGTCTACCTGTGTTTTGGAGAAACGTGCTGTCTAAATCGTCAGGACTCAAACTTGAAGATGGAGGTAGCATGTGTCTCCAAAACACTTGTGTCCATTGATAAGATGGTATGGTGGTACAACCCAGAATACCATACATAATCTGAACACATATGCCCATAAATATGCCAGATCCTACATGAGGTAATATTATTTCATAACAGTATGTACTCTAAGACTCTTTTGGCAGGAGCTTGAATTGGACCACTTACCTCCAGTTTAATGGCAGGGTCTAGGCCTGGGGACAACTTAAAATTTACTTTTTTGTCGTACAACACAGATTTGCAGAATCTGCTTTGTATTGTCAGAACATTCAGCATAAAATAAGTGGTTTGACTTGCAAAAGTATGAAAGTGTGCAGTCCCAGCTGCTTTCAGGGTACATCTGAACTGTTAACTGTGTAGGTATTTCAGCAACTGTAGGGAACACAACTAAAAATTGTGAACAGTAATAAGACTGAACCACTCTCCATGTGTACATAATGTGAGAAGTTAATATGAAGGAAGACTGGTAACCCTTTGCAATTGAGAGACATCATTTATGGATGGTCACTGGATTCAAATGAATGAATTGTGCTAGTAGTCGTACTTTTCGGTCCAGCAGCCAGTAGGAAGTGATGAACGTGATGACAGTAGCTATCTTATAGCCCATCCCATCCCCCAACAGTGAGTCTTGAAACACAACCATCATGTCCTACACAGTGGAGTTTGGAGACACCGAGTTTTCTGTACCAAGTCGCTATTTGGACCTGGCACCTAAAGGGGTGGGTGCTCAGGGCATGGTCTGGTGAGTAAAGGAAGAGGACTTATATACCACAGCATTTGAAAAAGAATGAAAAGAAACTCATGTGGTCAGTATATGAGTGCCATATGATAACTCGTAGTTGTCCATATGAATTTACTCTGGTCATACTTGAACTTGCTTTTCATTGGTCTTTAATATTCTCAATAACCAATCTTATTAAGAGGTTTAAGACTCTCTTATTTAAATTCCCAACATCTTGTACTGCTGATAGTGAAGTTGCATTTTATAGAAGTCTGAAGAATTCATACTTTGCAAAACCATTTTAACTCATTACATAAGTGCTCGGTGTTATCCCTTTTTCATTTATAAGTCATCATTACTGTTAATGTTGATTGACCAGTTTTTGTAAATCTTTGTGTGTGCATAAACCGCACACTTCTGTAGGCTGTGTGATATTGGTGTTTTGTCATCGCCAATACCAGCACGTGTCCGTATTACCGTTTGAAGTTGAAACAACTGTAGCACCAATCATTGATGGGTCTTGAAGGTTTGTTTGATGATAGATTAAAGAAAAGTGTGCAACTCTGATTAAGACTTACAATTCTTGTTATTTTGTGTAAATGTAAAGTGACAACATGGTAACTGCACAGAATTTTTTTAGGACGATAGCTAATAATCACTTAATTTGCCATGTGAAATTTGTATGTTGAGATGTTGTACAAAGTATGAAGCATGTGCAACTGCAACCCATTTGAGGATGATAGCAGGTGAAGGTACCACAACTGTTGAGAAAAATCACCGCAGTCATTTATACAGAAATCCCAGTGATGCACAAGTCAGCATATTCTAATTGCAGAGTGTTCCTTTGGCTGCTGCCTAAACCACTGTACTTACAGCCCCCTGCACACTGTCATTGTGTGTTAATATACAGCTTTTGAGAGCTGTCTTTAATGGTTCAAGTATGTGAAAATCAAATGGTGATGAGTCTAGGCTGTATGCAGGATGTTAGAACACATCCCATTGCATGATGTTGAAGTAGTCCTGAACTCTGTGCCATGTGGCAGTGGCATTTTCATGAACAGGATGCAGCCATCAGTGAGTTTACCAACTCATATGTTCTTGGTTTTGGTATGCAGATTTGAAGCATTTAACAGTATAACAATTTGCGTTGGTTGTGTTGCTACATGATTTTAAGTCCAGAAGTGGGTTCCTCGATGTTCCTGTGGCCCTGTTTGGATGGCTTCACCACCTAATATGCCATCTTAAACTGTGCTCTGATATCATGTACTCTAGCTACTCTTCCAGTTACCAGTACTGTTTGCACAAGTTTCTGCTAGGTTTGTTTACTGAGTCAAATGAACAGCTGCACCGTGTACTTTGCCACAGTAGCGCCACGAATGTGTTTCAGTTGTACATCCCTCATATGTTGCATGTGCTGTGGTGAGTGTAAAATGAAAAACTTCCGTAGAAATGGAGAACATTTGCATTCATGCGTGCCTTTACACTCACTGCCATATTTCCTGAAAATTAAACTGTAAGTTAATGTTATGTTATATGAAACATGGGCCATCACATGTGTCCAGTCCTTCTCTTGGCAGTTTTGAAACAGGCATGTTGCCAAGTTGAAACAAAGGTTGTGGTTGGGGTACACTGTAGTTGCATTTTAAGTTTGAGAGCAGAATGTTTGTAATTTACAGTTAATTATCAATAAAATCTACTGAGAAGTGACCAAAAATTCATTTTGTTAAGGCAAATGGGAAAGTAAATTTCTTCTCTAATCCTAATTATATTGAATGTGCATACACACAGCATACAGGTCTCTACATGGGCGTATTTCGTTTGGAAATCAGATCAGAAAATTGTTAAAAGTAGTAATGGATGCTGTAGGTTGTAGTTTTTTTCCTGCCTTTCATATGTGAGGGTAACAACTCTGATTTGGTATTGAAACAGACATGATCTATTACTAAAAAACTGAACATGTCAAAAGTCAGTAGTTTCCATCATTTTTAAAGGAGACTAACTCAAACTGTTATATCTTGGTGATAAATATTCCTGTTTTATATTTTATGGTCTATTTGACTAGTCTGAAATATTTATGTAGGCCTCCTCAGCAACTGTATTTCTAAGTGTAGTGCTGTGCTTGACAATGAAGAAGTTAACAAGTACCTTTCACCTGAATGTACTGCTGCAGACCTAAGCTTATAGATTTAATCTTACATAAATTTATAGTATGATTATGGATGCAAACAAATTCTAATTATGAGGCACATCCAGAAAGTAAGAACCAATCGTGAATAGTGGCCATGCAGGTGACGTACACACTTCCAGTGCAGGTCTCTGTGTCAAGCGGAAAACTTGTGTTGCATTTTACACTGTCATAATTTTTTTGCCTTATGTGCCATAAGTAAAGATGCAGACGAATATCGCAAATCCTGCCACCTGTGAAGTGGGTTCAGTGACAATGATTTTAAACACTAACAATGATTTTAAACACTAACAATGTTCATCTGGCAGAAATTAACAGTCATATTGATGAAGGGTGTAGTGAAGGTGGAATAAATGGCGTACGAGGAAGTGGTGTGGGGTGGTCAAAGAAGGCAGGACTGTTGTGCACGATGAACAAAGTGGGCATACTAACAGTTCAAGTGGGAGGTTTTCAAGGATGCCCCATATGGTTGCCACCTTGCACCAAATAATTATCACTTGTTTCACCACCTCAAGATAATTTTGACCCCCCAGAGTCTGAGGAGTGACCATGAAGCAAAAGACATTGTGCAGGACTGGGTGAAAGGCTTGGCGGCAACCTTTTTCAACAAATGCATACAACAGCTGGTCTCCCAGTATAAGTACCTTAACCTTTTGGCGCCGGAATTATTTTTTTAACTTTAGCACATCCTGTATATAAAATGTGAATAATACAGGAACCAAATACGTTAGATTTATGAAACAAACTGCATTTTGAAGAGAAAGAAACGGAGAGTATATACCATGTTTAAAATATTCAGTACAAGTATTTGTTGAATAAATATATAAAATGCAACGTTTAGAGGTTAGCGGTGCGGTATGACCACTATAGTCGTCGTTAGGCGTCAAAAGGTTAATGTATGTGTCAACTGTATGGAAAAAAAGTGTAATGTAGGCACCAACATGTTGCCATAAATTTTTTTTTTTTTTTTTTTTAATTTCTTTGAACAATTTTTACACCCAAGCAGTTCTTACACTCTGGATGTGATACATAGTAAAGTCAGTACTATAGAATCTTATGTTTATTGGACCGTGCATCATCTTGATAGTTGAGTAAAGAGAGACCAACTTGATGTCACTTGCTTTATTATTTCATTATTTAATGCTCAACATGTTTCGGACGTTAATACATCCATCCTCAGGAGCTTGCGACTTATTTGTTGAGTTATTCCATGGGTTATATTGCTCTGGTTCGATGTGTGTTGGTGTTACGTTGTGGTATGGCCACAGCCATTCCACAACGTAACACCAACACACATCGAACCAGATCAATACAGCCCATGAAATAACTCAACACATAAGTCGCAAACTCCTGGGGATGGATGTATTAAAATCCGAAACATGTTGAGCATTAAATAAAGAAATAATAAAGCAAGTGACATCAAGTTGGTCTCTCTTTACTCAACTATCAGTTCTGTAGAAGTTTTTCAGCCAAACAAACATGATGCTTGTTATTACCTCTGTCTTTCTAAAAGAAGAATGTTGTATTCTGATGTATGAATTTTATTCGAGTTGTCAACTTCAGTATTTATCTGGCTGTATATAAGTAAGTGAATGTGCTTTGAAACCCTTCAAATCATGTAATTTTCTTCATATCTGTTGCAGTGCTGCATATGACACTGTTACACAGCAGAATGTAGCTATCAAGAAACTGAGCCGTCCATTCCAGAATGTCACACATGCTAAGCGCGCGTATCGAGAGTTCAAGCTTATGAAGCTTGTTAATCACAAGAATGTAAGCCAAATGTTACATTTTTGTGCAGTTTTGCCTGTATCACTGTGCAAGAAGTCAATTTAATAGTCATCAGCAGTTTCAATGTCTGTCTGTAGTGTTGCCAATTTTTTGATCAGATTATGTTGGACCAATCTGGAATAGAGTAAGATTTGCAAACTCAGGTGTCTTTGATCATTCATACTTTAAATACAACACATTACATGAAAATGTATTGTGTAGCATAAAATGTTTTTATTAAGATTTTCTTCAAAGATTAACCAAAATGAATGTGTGCCTTGGTAAATATATTCAGAATAACAGTTTGTATTTTGAGTCATTGTAGGTTTTAATTATTTATGCATGCATACAGTAATTTATGTTTTATGTCTGTTTGTCGTATAATGGGTACTTTTTTGTTGCAAGATGTATTATTGTATTTGAACATAGAAACAGCTAATGATATGTGAAGTGTGAATATATTCATTATAAACAGGAAAAATGTATGAACAATATACATGAATGTAGGTTTTCTTGTATTTGGTAGTTGTGTACAACTACTTTTATATTGTAATTTTGTAATTAATTGTTTTACCGTGTAATTTGAATCAATGTAACCTTGCTCTGTGCTCTTTGCAGATTATCGGGCTGCTAAATGCTTTCACACCACAGAAATCTTTGGAGGAATTTCAAGATGTGTATCTTGTAATGGAGCTGATGGATGCCAATCTTTGTCAGGTGATACAGATGGACTTGGACCATGAGAGGATGTCATACCTGCTGTATCAAATGCTGTGTGGTATCAAACATCTCCACTCAGCGGGCATCATACACAGGGTGAATAAAAACTTGAATGATTTATTAGTCAGTTATTAACACAAATAAATACTTGAATGATATCCATTTCAGTGGTGTAATCTGACAAAACATTTGTCTTCAGTGTGTCATGTTAGAAACACACTAACTGCTATCCAGTATTTGTTCTGTATGGTTATTTATTGACAGACACCTGTATGTTTGATGGTTTGTGATAGTTGATTCATATTGTTTTCATATAATCATTATTAGACTGTCAGGTATCTGGATATATACAAGGGGAATAAATTTTGTTGCATACATGTGCACAGGAATTGAATCTGCTATTTCATGTAAAGATAATAGGTAAAATTACAAATGAACATATGGACCATCTGTCATAACTATTTTTTCAGACAGTAGTTTTCTCCAAAACATGCTACATGTTTTGGTTTATTTATAAAGCCTTCATCAGGCACAGGCATAAGAAATAATGAAATAAGCTCTTATGTACCACATATTACTAATTAAAAGTGACTGAGATCCCAGTCTTACATTCATATAGGTTTGTTTTTGTATATTGGCCAAAACTTGGTTAAAAGTTTAAGTATTCAATTATATACGTGTAATAAAATAACTCAGCAGCAGGCAGGTTTTTCAGCTAAAGAAATTCTAGGATTGAGGTTTGCAGGTCTTAGTATCATGCATTTAAGTTCGCGGTTTTTAAATGTAATCTGTTGTTCCTTTTAACAGCTGACACTTTGCCTTGCTTACATGCTTTGTCTGTATCTTGTGAAAGTTGTAGCCATTGATAAAATTATGTAAAAAAAAAAAAAATCTTGTATTGATGAGGAGAATCCAGAAAAATTAAAAGTGAGGTCATTTGTTTGGCAACAGTATACAAAGGGTCATTGCTTTGAGTTGTCCTTATATGCCTCTCCATACACTGTATGGATGTAAAAGGCATCTGATCAAAGTCACTGAATCAGTAGAGATTGGTTTGATGAAATTAAAATTTCGTTGCAGGACCTGAAACCTAGCAACATTGTGGTAAAATCAGATTGTACCCTGAAGATCTTAGATTTTGGCTTGGCCAGGACGGCTGGCACCACATTCATGATGACACCGTATGTTGTCACGCGCTACTACAGGGCACCAGAGGTGAGACATAATAAGCCTTGTTACAGTATTTGGGTTGGATTTGATTTATAAATAGGAAATAAAATGGATTGGACTGGAATATATCAGATTTAGAGTTTATATGTATTTGTACGTGTACTTACAAATGACATGTGTTCCAAAAGACTGTCCACAAGTCAGATGTTTGTACCTAAGAGCAGTTTTCTCCATAAGACAAAATGTGGAACGACAACAACAAGGGTGCAGTCACCAGCCACAACACGCAGTGGTTGACTTATGAATAGAAAGGTTCATGTAAATAGTTTATTGATATTGTTGGAAGGAGGCTTAACAGATTGATAATGCATAACAATAAAAATACATGAATGCCAGTAATGAAATGTGCAAGGTCAGGTGTCTGTAATATTCACTATCAGACAGGACAAGTTCTTTCAAAGGTATTTAATACTGTCATTGAAAGCGCTTGTCTCGCAAGTTCCTCCTAGCAGCCATGTAAGTACCATGTGTCAGTTCGTGATGCTTTCCTTTGTTTACCCTGCCACTGAGAAACAAAAATGTTCCCTTCTCTAAACATTTTTACAGTACACTTAATATAACCATCATAAGCCTTTTAATAATCTAGTAATATGTATCTACTAAAATCACCACTGGCACAAAGGTAATTCATGTAATTTTTATCAGTAAAAGTGATTCAGAGTAGGAAATTGGAAATATTGAGGACAGTGGTAAATGAAAGGAAGTTCAGATAATGCTATTTTGAGGCAGGAATTCTGCCATATATGATTGACCTTTTGGCGCCGGATTTTTTTTTTTTTTTTAATTTTAGCACACCTGTATATAAAATGTGAATAATACAGGAACCAAATATGTTAGAATTATGAAACAAACTGCATTTTGAAGAGGAAAAAACGGGGAGTACATGCCATGTTTAAAATATTCAGTACCTATATTTGTTGAATAAATATATAAAATGCAACATTTAGAGGTTAGCGGTGCGGTACAACCACTATAGTTGTCATTAGGCGTCAAAAGGTTAAACAGACTTAAAAACATGCAGCTTGTGCCACTCAATGTGTTAAGGGCATGAAACTGATATTACATTGATATCTTGTTACTAGGTGATACTGGGTATGGGTTACAAGGAAAATGTGGACATCTGGTCCGTAGGGTGTATTATGGGTGAAATGATTCGTGGTGGAGTGTTATTCCCAGGCACTGACCACATCGATCAGTGGAACAAAATCATAGGTAAGCAGCTTGCTAATTGTGTTATCTTTCAAATGTTGTGATGGAAGCTTCTGTGCATTTGAAATCATCTTTTGATAATCTGCTGCAGTTAGGGAAAAAAGAGGGCAGGAGGGAGAATTACCAGACTGCACACAGTATGACCACCTGCACTTTCTTCCTTCCATTTCATCCACCTCCCTCTCTTAAGTCCTTAAATGAAAGTCCAGTCACTGTTGACCTTGATTGATGTCACTATTACATTGTCACATAGAGCCCTGTGTTTAAATTTAAAAAACAGTTCAGCAACATTGTCATACCTACCCAAATCTGAGTAGAGAGACAGCCCTCCTTCTTTTCTGGTTGTGCAGTACTTGTACTATTTGCTTCAGGACTTTAATAAAATAAGCTAAAATGGCTTTAGTCATCTGCTTTGTTTCATGAGTTCTGTGTGCTACCTTTTTTTCCAATAGGAAACACTGTGTACATACATACAGACATACATATGTATATACATACACACACACACACACACACACACACACACACCTACACACACATACATATATATACCTACACAAACACACATACCATACATACATACATACATACATACATACACACACACACATGCGCACACATACATACGTGCATGTGTGCACACTCGTGCGCACGCTTTTGTGTGTATGTGTGTATATAACATTTTGAGTCTAAGGATTCAGGTCTTCTGTGTAAGGAGCAGGATTTCTGACTACTGACATTTTGAAGGAACATATTGCCTTCATCTTCAAGGCTCAAGGAACCATATGAACATGAAGGCAGTATATTCGTTCAAAATGTTGGGATTCAGAAACTGCGCTACTCAGTGTAACAACTTAGAAGATGTGAATCCTCAACCTCAACACTGTGCAAACTTCAGATCTCGCATTTTAAGTTTGCTTACAAAGGTGAAGCTTTTACATGCTTGGTTATATCAAGGCAAAGTTAATGCATTAAGTTACAACTAGGAAAATTTTAAAATTAACTTCTTGTAGGTTTTTCTTGTTATGTAACTTCCAGTATTAGAATTTAGATCTGCAAGATCCCGATATACTTTAATCTTTGCTTAATCGTTTTGTTTTAATACTTTTTACCCCCATTCAGAGCAACTTGGAACACCATCACAGGATTTTATGAAGCGACTACAACCTACCGTGAGAAATTATGTGGAAAATCGACCACGGTATCCTGGATATGCATTTGATCGGCTCTTCCCAGATGTGCTCTTCCCGTCCGATTCTTCTGAACATAATAAATTGAAAGGTATTGTTTACAACCACAGAAGTGACATTATGTGCATTTTTCTGTAGTATATGCTAACTTTCGGGAGTAGGAAATCAAATCAGGTCATAAATCCTTCAGATCACAATCCATGCTTTCTGGTCAGAACTATGAAGCATGTTCAGTAAGTAAGGTTCCAAATCTGTAACTATTATTTTAATCAAGCATTTTATTTTCGGTAGGGTGTAGCACATGTAGTATGGGGAACATGCAGTAGATGGTAGAGGAATCAGATGCTATTCAGGGGATAAGTTGATATGCATTGGCAGTAATATTAGAAACTTTTACCTGCAAAGAAGTTCACTGTGTGAGTCGATTTTTATGGGTGAAACATTCTGCCACAATCAAAGTTCACCATAAGTTGATACAGACAAATGGTAATAGCACATTGTAAATGCAGCACATCAGAATAAGGACAAATGTGAATGGAGTACAAGTGGAGGAACTGATTTTGGAAGACCAGCAGGTCACAGTTCTGCAGAAGCAACAGTTGAGAGATCACAGATTCAGCAATGATGAAAGGGAGGTGGCTGTTCATGAATGATTTCAGTAGAAGATCCTAATGTATACTGTGACAGAATTTTTAAACTCATTCATAGATGGAACAAATGCTTCATTGTGCTCAGGGAAAATGCTGAAAAATAATGATACTACAGTGGAATAAATGAGACAACAATATTTAATGTTGTTGTCTCATTTAATTTTTATTACTTAGGGTTCCTTTCTTATGGAACATCCTTCATATAAAACATGTGAAGGACATAAACCTTACGTACAATAAACTAATAATAGGCTAACATTAAAGGAGATCAGGAAGATACAAATTACATTTATTTTAGTTCAATTAAAGTTGTTGTTTTTTATCAGTAATAAGTTTGACAAATTGGTAATTTTGCAGCAAACCACATTTTTCTCTATCATCTGTTTTGAATATATTGTGTTACTGTTATGGTTAAAGACTTAAATCTGTTGCTGCCAGTTCATACTAGTATAAATTTGAAATCCCCAGGTGCAGCAGACAATACTTACATTCTGTGGTAAGAACTAGAAATTACTGCAGGCATTGGTAAGCACCCAAATTGGAGAAGGAAGTCATCTTATTTAATGCTGTTTTCATTGCAAGCTAGTTCTTACCACGTTTCTTTCAGTTAAAACTGTTTTTGGTCAATGAAGTATTGAAAAAAAGCTTGATTGGTGTGAGTTAAAAGGCCCAGTATTTAGTGAGTACCCTTGCCAGTTTAAACTGTTTTCTAACCACTTGAAACGGTTGTATCCAGTCAGCACTAGCCAGCCTTGCACATGCTGTATACAACTTTCTAACTTACAGGCATTTTTCTAACATAGGATACAAACTTTACCTTTCATTCAGTACTAGAATAAATACAGTCAGAACAGCGTGGTATAGCTACTGTTTTTTACATTTGTGTAGGGAGAGAGGCATATGTCTTTATAAAGTTCAGAAATTGCCTGTGTACTATATACTTGTGTGTTAGTGACCTTGGGAAATATATTTTACATCCGAGTAATTAAGTAATGCAGATTATCCTTGTCTGATTGACAGCAAGCCAGGCTCGAGACTTGTTGTCACGGATGCTAGTGATTGATCCCGAGAAGCGGATATCAGTAGACGAAGCTTTGTTGCATCCCTACATCAATGTGTGGTATGATGAGGGAGAAGTGAATGCTGTAAGTGTTCTGCTTTTTTAAAAGTTCGGTTATTCACTTTTTAGAGCTGCTTTTAATACTGGTCTATTAAGTTGGCTCAAACTGAACTTCATGCATACACAACTATGGTAAGATAAGTCAATACTTTTGCTGTGTTACTTGTATCAATAAAATAAAATTTGTATTCCTCTGAATACAGCTGTTCTATTTTAAACCTTCTGAACAAGATTTTGTAAGTAAATGTGAAACTAACTGAGATTTAGGGTTTGAGATGATCCCATGTATTTAAATATCAGAATGTCACAAAATTATCATTTGTATAAACATGTTTTCTGTTAAACTAGAGTGACTTGTTCATCTTTTCAAACTTATAATCAAAAAGCATGAGTCTGAATTGTAAGTTACAAGTCAAATTACTTTGCACAAAGTTTGTATGAAGGTTGGCTGTCATATACAAAATTTTTATTGACCATATGTAAGTTCTTACATCTTACATTGTGATGGTGCTATACAGCAGACAAATACATGTGTCTGTCATTATTTGACCAACTTTTACTATAATCTCTGTAATAATTAAATATTCGCTATATAAAAAAATTGACATTGTCTGCAAACATTATATATTCTGTACTTTTGTTTTTCAAACTGAGAATTTCTGAAATAGTGACAGTTAAAACCTAAAATTAATTTGAGTTTTGGATCTGACTAGCAATATTAATATGAAATATGTGTAATTTGTGATGCATTGTAGTCCTTCAAAAATATCATCAAGTATTTCACAGCATGTCTGTTTTCTTAAAATTATCAGTTTCTTCTGACAATACCACATTGTTACAGTGCTTATGAAATATGATGAAAGAAATTAGTTTGTTAATAGGCACTGTCTACTGTGTGATACAACCATCATCTTTATTATAGTTTGTGATACTATGGTTTGTACCTTTTTGGTTATGAGCAGGGGCTTCCCTAGTTTTTTGCTTGGACTGTTTTGCAGCTTTTCTTGTGGAAGATGATAACTGACCATTATTTTGACCATTGCTCTTTAACTATGTTAGTGCAGATGCAGGAGGTACCAGTACATCTTTCAGTCTGTAGTTGTTATGGTGCATTTTTACTTTATAGTGTGGACTTCTTTTGATATATTCAGCATTCATAACCCTGACAGTGTTTCTTTGCAATGATGGCACTGCCTTTTGATATTTTCCCTCTGTACTAGGCAGTGAATAGTGCCTATTTATTCAACAACTGTGTTACTGAATATAGGTGAGTTTGTGTTGACTGTAGTTAATTCTGTTGTTTGCCATACAGCCTGCACCTGGCCCATATGACCATTCAGTGGATGAGCGAGAACACACGGTGGAACAGTGGAAGGAACTCATATACCAAGAAGTGATGGAATATGAGATAACACATGGCCACAATGCCCTAAGTTCAGCTCACGGCACAGCTCGTGCCCCAAATAATGAGGAATCTGAGGACATGGTAGATGGACAGCGTGCAGCAAGGCGGTAGAGCCTAGAGAAAGAGCCTGAGTCTGACTTACTACCCTCATCACCACCATCATCAACACTACCACCACCACCA
>Ga0123355_10009198_pt1 | contig 14995 bp, 10 predicted proteins | sample TergutEmb28metaG_3_FD_89872 | JGI IMG/M metagenome (GOLD analysis project Ga0123355, IMG submission 89872) | Embiratermes neotenicus P1 segment gut microbial communities from Petit-Saut dam, French Guiana - Emb289 P1 | ecosystem: Host-associated > Arthropoda: Insects > Digestive system > Gut ...
AAAGACCCCCGCTGGTATGGGAGTAGGTGGGTTTGTCGTTCAGCGAACAGCGCGGCAAGGGGCTGTAACATCCCCCCCCCCCCCCCCCCCTTCCGGTGTCCGATCCACGGACCGTTCAGCGCGTAGCGATTCGCTATATCGACTGCGCTATCCCAGACCGCATAGAACAGCTGTGCTCTGTATGAATCCAGTAACGGGCATAAATGAATTTCCAACGCCCTGAGTCAGTTCTCAGCGTCTTGAAATTTCAGTTGAAGAATGTGGCAGAAGCTGCACCGTTAACCCGAACGAGACTCATGGTTCAAAAAGATTAAATGTTGTACGAAGTCCTCTTACACAGTGTGACTAAAACAAGCGTATTTGTTGATAGTGCATACAGAACGGAAATAGACCAACTGCTTACCAAACGATTTTAATTTTACATTCATTTTCGGAGCTTTTTTGTGAACGTGTCGGAATTAATATATGGTCCATGACCTGAGAGCATTACTCCAATATGTAGCCTACAATGATGGTACCGACAGATGCACGTAAATATATCCAAGTTAGTGGTTTACCGGACGTGTGGCATCATGACGCTTCTGTTCAGTTGGTGAATTACGAACTGAAACCTGCGTACTCCATCCATTCAAATACCAACACATTCTTATTAAAGGTAAAGTGATCCCGTTACCGGCCCGGTGTGGCCCAGAGGGGGGTAGAGGTATAGCTCTACTCTTCCATGACCGCGGCACTAGAAGGGGGTGGTCAACAGCATGCCCCGGCCACACCTTACCCCCGGAAAAGACCCGGTACCCATTTTACAGGAGGCTAGGTGGGCCCTAGGGCCGCCGGTCTGGACGGGCGGTTGGAGCGGAGTAGCGGTACAAGTAGTATGACCTGTACCGGAGGCTGCGGGTACAGTTTTTAATACTCCTGATGATGGGTGCTGTGACACACGAAACATGTAGAGTAGTTTTGCAGTGAATAAATATCTGCATACTGTTGCATCTGTTGGATTTTTATTCACATTGAATTATGATGCACGGAACCACGAGCTTAAAAAAAACTGATTGTAAATCTTATAGTGTAATACGCCAGTAAATAATAAATAATTTTTAATATTATCCCCGCGTTTCCAATGGTGTCTGCAGTTAACAATTTCAGGTATAAAGTCCGTGTCTCTGTTAATTCCTGCGTCAGCCCTCCATGTCTGTGCCATACATTATTTGTCCTGAAAGGAAGCAACCTTGCAAGCTTTAGGCTAAACGTAGAAATACCGTAATGTAAGTTTTCGGATGCTGTGGTACACCCCACCCGTCTTAGGCGAGACTTACGAAATTCCAAATTCGAAGTCGCGTTTTTGCGTAGGATATTTTGGTGTGTTGTGCTTCGTGTTTTCATTATTAATTAATTAAACAGGTAAGTTTATCAACCGATGGCGAAACAGGAAGCCATTGTGTCCAATTGCTGATGGGTCAGCAGAGGTATATAGATTAAATTGTATGTTTTGTTGACCGTACATATCGATACGTACACGTAATGGAAACCACCTTGATGCACTATTTATCCTCAGTTTATTTCGTCAGTCAACCTCTACATATTTCGGTCATATTTGTAGACCATCATCAGGAGGTATACTGTATATACAGGATGTCCCAGGAGGAAAGGTCAATATTCTAGGAGGTCATAGTATCGGTCATTCTAAGCAAAAATGTTTACATGAACATATGTCCTATTCCGAACGGTTTCCGAGATAGAGCTATTTGAATGTGCAACCGGCAAAATTGTTGATAAGAAAGAGATATTAGGTGTACGTACTGTTTCTAATACCGGTATTTATTGTTCAAGTGACAGAGTTGGTACAATTTATAATAAATGTTCGAAAATTCCACCGTCAACATCAATGCACTTTGCAACTCGTGTGAAGACATGGCGTGTTGTTCGTCTGAGTGCGTCTTGACGTCCATTTACGCAGGCGATAACATCCGGCATGTTAGCGAACAGTTCGTCTCGTGTATCCACTTTTTTTTCTGTACACTTCACTCTTCATCAAATCCCATAAACAAAAGTCTAACGGGGTTAAGTCTGGAGATCTTGGTGGCCAGTATACACCTGGTACGTGTTGTGCTTTTTAGTTGACTCTCTATTGGCCAACAGACAGTCAACAGTCATTACACGGAATTTAGAATATTGTGATGGCAGGATGTTGGCATTTCGTGCTGGTCACACTCAAACCACCTTACCCTTTTGTACGCTGTCCTTTTTCATGGATAATACAAGTACCTTGCTTCAAACCTAATTTCTTTCCTACCTTATGGCTTTATTGAATTTTGATTTGTCACTGCCAACACCCCTTATACATACAACAACAAACGCGATTCGACGCCTTTGCGTGCCCTGTCTTTATTTTTCCACGTGATCACAAGACTGAGTTGTTATGGTTTAGTTTGTAATTGCATGTCCTTGTGTGTTGAAAAATAAGAGACCAACGTGATGTCACTAGTTATTAAGTTTTACTTCACTTCGTCTATGTTCAACATGTTTTGGACATTAATACATACATCATCAGGAGCTTGCGACTTTTCTATTGTATCACCACATTGGTCGTGTGTTCTTGTTTCGATGTGTGTTGGAGTTTCGGTGTGGCTGGTTGGGGTGGTATCCGTGTAGCAGGCTGAAGCCTGCCACATGGATACCACCCCAACCAGCCACACCGAAACTCCAACACACATCGAAACAAGAATACACGACCAATGTGGTGATACAAGGTGGTTAAAATATGACCGGGACTGATTTGTGTGTAAACAAGCCGCACTGCGCAGCAGCTGTGCTACCTTGAGAGAGTGAAGCCACAACCTCCACCCTCCCTCCTGCTCGGGTTAGGGGAGTACGTTGAAGATCGATATGTGGAAGTAAGTGTTTGTCAATTATGGTTACAAAAAAAAAAATCAGTCCCGGTCATATTTGAACCACCTAATACAATAGAAAAGTCGCAAGCTCCTGATGATGGATGTATTAATGTCCGAAACATGTTGAGCATAGAAGAAGTGAAATAAAACTTAATAACTAGTGACATCACGTTGGTATCTTATTTTTCAACTATCACAATGATGCACGGTCCAATATACATAAGTCCTAGTATGTATTTACAAAACACATATACACACTAAATCTTGTGTAAGTCTTTGATCAAGGTGCTATTGAAGATGACGCAGGGACGGACATCGTAGTGTTGTATGTAAACGGCGCGACATTATTGGATTGAGAACGGATCGATGGTAGTGGTAATAGAAAGTTGGCGGCCTTGCTCCGATTCTACTCGTATGTTGAATGATATTCAGTCCTTACCGTGAAATGAGGCCATGTTGAATTTTGTACTCTCAAGTTTCATATTCTGAACAAGCAGAAACGGCAAATGAAGATTATATTGACATAATATGAACTGTACTTCGGACTAATATGTACTTTTAATCTATGACTGGAGACACGTTTGTAATTCTTTTTCGAGAAATCCAGCGTCTGCCAATACTCTGCATTGGCCTCGGGAACGGAGACTCATTGTTGAAGCCTGGGAATAGCGCAGAGTATAGAAAAGCTACATTTCGTCATACATCTTTCACTACTCAGTATTTTCAACAGGCTGCGTAGCGAATGTATCTTGAGTGACAGACCCGGAAAGCGCACAGAAATTTCTCGTGTATTCGCATTTCATGTACGGTGTTGCAATATTTGTGAACTGAGGAACGGATGTGAAACTGGAGTTCTGTCAGGCGCTGTAGTTCGTGGGTGTTGGTTGATGTCTGGTTTATCAATAACGGGTTGAAACAGTGAGTATTGATTGTCGTGTGAAAGCTTTTACGCGTGTACACAAAATTGCGAAATAGCTGCGTCATGTCTGTCTGTCTTTCTGTGTGTCTGTCCGTCTGTCCGCATGAAACAACTCGGTTTCCACTGGACAGATTTTCATGAAATTTTATATGTATTTTTCGAAAACATATCTAGAAAATTCAAGAATAACGGGTACATATATGACAACTTGTGTACATTTATCGTAGTATCTCGTTGAATTCTTCTTATATTTTTTGAGAAAAAGTTGTAGAGAACACAAAAAAGTACACATTTCATGTCCAGTAACTTTTTTCCTACGAATATTTATGATAATATCTCGCTCAGTTCTTCTAAAATGATAAATGTTTCGGACAGAAGTTGTAGAGAAAATCAAAACACTTATTTTATGCGTTATTTCAAACTTTCGCCGTGTTCTGAATGTTATATACTTTCGTATGGGTAATTCCCCCAGAAGAAAGCATAAAACGCTTATTTTAGGTTCAGTTTATTTTTTTTAAATCGTGCCGTTTATGAGATTAGGCCCGTGTAAAAAAATTTTGTAGAGCCGGACAGACCACAGATGACAACATGGCACATGTGCATTGCATGTTGGATGCCTAAGGCTACAAACACACACTCAGAATATGTAATACTTATTGTTTTTCCATTGCAACAATGGTTCTACGAACGCGCCTCAGTGTTACGTTATACGTACATTGCTTGCCCTGGTTTTCTGTCCACAGGCTTAGATGCGCTATACAGAGCTCGCACTGCCGTACTTCCATTCTGAAATTATGATGTGTAGTCTTTAGCATAAATATTACATCTGGCGTTTAGAATTAGCACGAACGTTTGACATTCTAGTTATGCCAGGGTAAGCAATAAATCTGACGTTGAGGAGTTCTTGTGGCCTGGTACTAGAAGTAATATGTGGAGATTCTTATAATAAAACCAACTAGTTGCACCAATTTCTCAAATTTATTTCTGGAACAAAACTCTACATGTTTCGGACAGTTCCTCTGTCCATCATCAGGAGTTTTTCACTGTACACACAACAAACCTGTATGACATATACCATTGCTGTGTGTACAATGAAAAACTCCTGATGATGGACAGAGGAACTGTCCGAAACAAGTAGAGTTTTATTCCAGAAATAAATTTGAGACATTAGTGCATCTTGATGGTGTTATTATAAGAATTTATCGCGATGCACGGTCACCTGAACGTCTAATATCCAGAGACATTATCTCTGCAATACTTACTTCGTTTAAAAATATTGTAATCATCATATATTTGGATTTATTTATGGAAAGATCGAAAACTCAGTTTCCAAAGCAAGATATGTTAGCAGAGAATAAAACCGTTATCTTATAAATGTGTACATCCTGACCACATGTGGTTGAAACATGTAGCTGTTTAATGTGAATACGTACTTAACTAATATGATGAAGTTGTGCGGACGGTGATATTAATTTCTGTAAACAATTTAACTGCAAAGCAGAACGGGATGGGCAACATCAAAGCAATTTATTTCGTTTGAAAACATTTAATATCCCAAGCACTAGGTCCGAATTAGGTAGGCCTACTGAAGTTCAGGAATCTGATTCAGTGAGACTTTCCTCGTTTCGAATATCCGCATGTTCTGGTCACGAAGAGAGCAGGATGGCTGTGGTTAGTATGTTACGTCACTGTTATATTTACTGGCCATCTGCAGCATGTGGTACAGTGGAGGTGATCTACTATGTGGTCCTTTAACTTGCCTTTACGAATGTTGTTGGAGAAAAATCTATTAAACTAAAGAAACTCTATAGAGTAAACTGAGTTGGCGTTGTAGATGCCGTTGAGCGTAAGTGGGTGATACAGCAGCGCCTTCATCGATGGTTATCTACAGGGTGATCCTGTCGCTAGAGGCCGCAAACTATTGTCTATAAATAGTTTGGGGCCTCTAGCGACAGAATCAGCCTGTACAATGCAGTACGCCTGTTACGCTGTATTGTCGCACACCGTATCATCAGAAAATACTCAAATCTGTTCAGTATGATATTTGCGTTTGTGTGGCGACTGAATGCAATAAGTTTTCTCGAATTAGTATGGAATAGATTTCCAGCGTTTCGGCGACAAATTGTGCTTCCATTGTCAGGGAATGATCACCCGAGAAGACATTGTGTAGTCCTACTTTCATTGTGTTCATTGAGAGGTGGAGAACACGACAACGAACGTACTGTTCGAACTAACTTCACGGAGCAAAGGTCGTTTTGAGAAACGAGCATTCGCTCACTTACTCGTGTCTTATCCATTTTTTATGGCTGCAGCTTGTTCGCTGTCATCTGGCACATAACATTAGTGTCTAATGGCTATCACTCACATCATGATCACTACTACCGCTATTTACATAACAATATGGCTAATTCTACTGCTGACACTAATATGATGGCAGTGTCGATGGTGGTAGTGGTTGTGTTGATGGTAGTGATAGTGATGGTGGTAGTGGTGGCGTTGGTTGTGATGGTGGTGATAGTGTTAGTGGTGGTAATTGTGGTAGTGATCGTGTTGGTGGTAGTGGTGATGTTGGTTTGATTGTGGTGATAGTGTTATTTGTAGTGATAGTGATGGTGATGGCGGTGTTGGTTGTGACGGTGATGATAGTGTTAGTAGTAGTGATAGTGGTGGTAGCGGCTGCAGCAGTAATAGTAACAGAAGAAGTCTGACTGGTACGTTCCTTCGTAGCGTTCATAAACTCGGCTTTAGCAACCCAAAGAGTTAAATTAGATGAGCAAGTAAAAGAGAAAGGTTACTGTCGGACCTAAGTGTCCTGTAGCATACACTGATGTTCTCAAAATTAATTATATTAATTGAATGGAGCACAATGAAGCGGCAGTAAATAGAGTGCCAAATACAACCATCATACTATCGCGTGGAAGCGGACGACTATAAGCCTACGTGCAAACCGCAACGATGTATCGAATCGTCGGCCATTTCATTACTGTGGACGCTAGGAGCTTCTGTGTAGCAGGAGATTTAAACTTTTAATCTTGACTGTAATGTTTACAAGTTTGTGAAGCGACAGGGACGGAGGAGGGCCCATCCACAGAACGGAGGAGGGCCCATCCACAGAACGGAGGAGGGCCCCTCCACAGAACGGAGGAGGGCCCATCCACAGAACAACTTTCGGTGCCTGTAAGATGTTAGCGGTACAGGAAACTTGAAGCGTTCTTAAGTGTTCAGAACCAAAGTAATGGGCTGTTTTAAATTAGCATTCCAACTGTGCGATCTTCCTTGTCTACGGGCTGTGTGCAATACTGTCACAGAAATTCAGCATCTTGTGGAAAAGTAGATGTACTGCGTGCTTTTTTATACCAGCGCCGAGTCTCTTTAAAAAGGGTTTAAAAACCTACAAAATACCTGTACGTGTGTGTATATATATATATATATATATATATATAAATGTAAAGCATTTCCAAGGAGGACAAAATTAGGAACACTATTATTAAACAAAAAATGAATGTAACAAGGTCTCTTTTAGACCATATTAAGACTCAACAACTGAAATGGTATGGACATGTTCAGAGAATGGAAGAGGGAAGATTACCAAAAAAAGTTATGAAATGGAGCCCGCCGGGAAGAAGAAAACGAGGTAGACCTAAAGCTACCTGGGCGGAAGGGATTAGAGGACTGTTGGGAGAAAAGGGTTTAATGGAAGAAGACTGGGAGGGCAGAGGCAAATGGAAGAAGAAGATAAGATAATTGTCAAATGGGCGCAGGAAGATGTGGAAACGTCGAACAACCTGCTAAATAATAATAAATAATATATATTATATTATATTATATCATATTATATTATATACATATATATACATATATATATATATATACGGTAAACCTTTATCCAGTACACTTGCATGCACTTTTAATGGTCTAAACCGAGGGTTTGCTTGAGATCTGCGTTCTTCTGTGACATTACGCAGCGTATAATGCTAACTCCTTACACACGTTTCGGGATAGCCTATCGGGCCCATCTTCAAGGAGTAAGAATCCTTCTTGAATTCATGTCTTTCTTGATTCTTGACCCTTGAAGATGGGACCAGTAGGTTGTCCCGAAACGTCGGTAAGGAATTGTCACTAAAATCTGTAATATCGCAGCAGAGCGCAGATCTCATCTACTTGGCAGCGGAAGCCTGAAGTCACGCAAGGGTTTGCTGTATTACCTTTACCTTTATCTTTTACCTTTCCTCTGAATACGCGGTAAAGAATGCCTACAGCTACAGGACGGCGTGTAACTGAACGAGTCACTGCAGTTTATTGCGCGTGACGATGGCGATAATGGACTGGCCGGTGTAGTTACCATACAGAAAACAAAAAGTGACCATTTCTTTTGGCTAAGGATGTGTTGATCCGGAAGTAAACGCAGCGAGCAATAGTTGTGACGTGTCTTGATGCGTCAGTGCAAGTAAAGTTCAGATGTAGGTGCACATTACAAATAAATGCTTCGAAAATATGACGGTATTCTAATGTTTTAAAACTGAAATTTTATGGACGAACAGCTTAAGCTCGGACATTGCTCGAGACCATTCGTCAGATCAGCGTATTTTGTGTTTCCAGCTGCTTCCTGCAAATGTAGAGTCTACACTGTACGTCGCTATTAATATTGCCCCATTGTTTTGTACGGACATGAAACTTAGTCTGTCACGTTGAGCAGTGGGACACTAAATTTGGAAGAAGAAAGTTTCAACTTCACTGCTTCAAAGAAGCCTCTGATATGTCAAGAACTTTTCCACTAATTTTTGTTGTGCAATGTGTATAGTCAGTATTTCTGAATGTTCGCCCTACGAAATAGGTGCATATGAAACTTGTAGCATGTATTTCCGAACATTATCTTTTAAAACTTCCTGACACTGACAATCCATTTCGCCCGTGACATAATCTAGAGGCACTAGAAGAATTCGACATCCAACCCGTTTATGGTGATAAACGTAAAGTTTCCCCGTTACAGGTCCGGTGTGACCCAGAGGGTGGGTAGAGGTATAGCTCTACTCTTCCATGACCGCGGCACTAGAAGGGGGTGAGTGGTCAGCAGCACGCCCCAGACGCACTTTACCGCCGGGAAAGTCCCGGTACCCATTTTACAGGAGGCTGGGTGGGCCCCAGGGCCGGTCTGGACGGGGGGAAACTCTTTTTCCCACAGGGATTCTATCCCGGACCGTCCAGTCCGTAGTCAGTCGCTATACTGACTACGCTACCGGGCCCAACTTTTATGGTGATACATATTGTTATGTTCAACGTACTACTCGTCAGTCATTGTTACAGATCTTTAGAAAATCACTGTTGATGGTATTGTTTTGAGAAATAGGTGACGGTGACGTAATGTGATTATTGGCTGTACAGATGAGCTATGCACTGCTATAGCGTTTTGTTAGGTTGGTGTTAGAGGACAGCTCCAGCAGGTACTTTAATGTTTGTTCAGTTATTCGCTCGCCTATGCATCAGCTGTTTCCTTTGTCACTCCTTTCCTTTCTACCTCATTTTTCTCTCGTTTTCTTTCATGTCACCTTCTCTTTCCTGCCATTCTTCTCTTTCATTCTACGTTCGGTCGTTCTCTTGTGTGTTGCTTCGCTTTTAACGTCGTTTTCTTTCATCACTCCTTCTTTATTCCTCCGTTTTTGTCCTATTTTTTTGTTTTCTTTACTTCATCCTTTGTCTCTTTTTGCACTCAATTTAGCACATATCTGCGTCCTGTGTTGTTCTTTTCCAAATAATTAAATCCCTCTTTGTCTCATTAAAAAGTCTAGGTTTAATTCCTTAACGAATTAATTATCAGTTTTGAAATTAATTTTCCACTGCACTTTGTTTAATCACCAAGTAACATTGCGGACAGCCAGGATTACCTCTCCACAAGAAATACAACCATATGACTGAAGCCACACACGAGAAGGCAGTCTGAATACACGGTGATACCGAGAGAACTGCGCCTGGAAACGTCTCTATAAACAAGTTTCTTGAACTCGATTCTTTCAAAAAGTTGTTGAGTTTAAAACAAAACACAAACTTAGCTTATGTTAATTGGACCGTGCATCATTGTGATAGTTGAGGAATAAAAGGCAAACTTGATGTCACTTGCTAATTTATTTCACTTCTTATGTGCTCAACATGTTTCGGACATTAATATATCCATCATCAGAAGCTTGCGACTATTCTGTTGAATTACCACATTGGTCGTATTGTTCTTGGCTCCATGTGTGTTGGAGTTTCGGTGTGGTTGGGTTGGAGTGGTATCCGTGTTACAGGCTTCAGCCTGCAACACGGATACCACTCCAACTCAGCCACACCGAAACTCCAACACACATGGAGCCAAGAACAATACGACCAATGTGGTAATTCAACAGAATAGTCGCAAGCTTCTGATGATGGATATATTAATGTCCGAAACATGTGTGAGCACATAAGAAGTGAAATAAATTAGCAAGTGACATCAAGTTGGTCTCTTATCCCTCAGCAAACTTAGCTGTTTAGTTACGGAACGTTTTGGAAGCCGCTGAAGACGATTACAGAAGAAGTAGAAGAAATGTCGGCTGGAATTGTGAATTTTAGATACCCGCCTTCAATAAAATTACATTGCGCCGTTCAGACAATAAATCCCGTGATTAGTAAACTGCATACTTCGCTATGCTGTCGTTTGAGCCGAAGACAAGGCTGTAATCCTTCAATAGAAAATTGTGATCGTTGGAGGTCTGCGGTTTAAAGTCTCACGTCCTGCCCAGGACCCTGTATCGCAGCCCAGCAGTTTGGTATTCATGTTACTTTATCCCCTTATTAGTAATCGTGCAACCGACTGATTTGTATTCTTTTTCATTTCCTGCAGGTAAGCTGAGTTAGTTGCTGAATACGTCTTCAGACTGAGGACGTCACGTCGGAGACTTTACAGTCCCAATGGGAGTAAGGTAAAGTAACACGCCGCATGAATTCAGTAAATTCGTTGTTGAATCTGATAGTCTGCTGACTTTTTGTGCAGTGATAATATGAGACGTAGCGTTGACGTCTTTTCTTCTTTCATACTTACTGGCAACGTTACCCTCATCCATACGAGCTACAGAAAAGACGAAGTCGTTTTATATATGGGCCGGAAAATTCAATTCGGGTTTACCTATATAAAAGGTAACCAAGCAGTGAGAGTGGCGCCTAATTTCGATCATTTTGGAGCCTAATTTTTCATCATCTGAGGGATGAAACTTTTCTTGCAACACATACAAATCTTTCTTGTCACTCGCAAGTGTACTCGTTGCCTGGGTGCTGTCTGTCTCTGTTTTCAGTCCCCAGTACACTGTATGTTTCGTCCCCATCCTCTTGCAGTAAGTTGGTATCATTGTCAAAATTTAGGAGGTGAAGGTACAGTGCACCCTTGTACAGGCACTGAGGCTCTGTACAGGCCGTACGGCCCATAGGGGGAGTAGAGGTATAGCTGTACTTTTTCTTGACCACGGCACTAGAAGGGGGTGAGTGGTCAGCGTCACGCCCCGGCCTCTCTTAACCCCTGGGAAAGACCCGGTACCCATTGTACAGGAGGCTGGGTGGACCCCAGGGCCGATCTGGACTGGTGCGTAAAATCTCGCCTCCACCGGGATTCGATCCCCGGACCGTCCAGCCCGTAGCCAGTCGCTATACCGACTGAGCTACCCGGCCCACGTGAAAATTTAATTCAAACGCTAAATTTACAGAACGTAAGGTAAAAGTATACTTTCAAGTCTATTTTTCAGAATTTACGTAATCCTGAGACAGAACGTAGTTGAAATGGTGACGTCATTGTGTCTGCAGAATCTTCGTTGTTACGTTTATGTTCAAGAAACTTGGTGCTTACGTTAAATCCGGAAGTGCATTCACTCTTCCATGGAAGTCCGCCATTGGAGGCATTATTATTCAGTTTACGCCGTTTCACCACATTTCTGTAACCATTTTAATACTGTAACTAGTTTGTGCTTGTGCCTTCTGATACGCTGTGTCGCTGTTCACAATTTAAAGCGACTTACCAGTCGCCTGTGTTTAAATATTGTAGTGTTGTGTACATTACTGCTAGGGTGCGTCACCACAACATGCTTCCACTGTCCTGCGGTCATGAACAAGTGGCGTAATCAGCAGCTGATACAGTTTTTCGTTAAATGCATTTAAATTGACGTAATCAATTGTGTTTTGTTTAGTGTGCCGTAATAACGACTTCAGACTCCATAAGATTCTTGTTTAAAATTTTGGTAACTTAAAATTGCTAGACGCCCCTTGGTATTTTGCTGTTTGTTGTGCTCGTGTCGTTGTGTTGGTTGATTACATGCAGCTACATAGCTACTGTATAGCTACTGTATAGCCGTCTTGTGCCCCAACTGAGTGGTTTCTAAAACAAGTTGTTTTGGTGAAAACGACTTTTCATTACTGACAGTGAGTGACCTGCGTGTCTTTGGAAATTGCGACCGTGTAACCGATAACATCCCTATCACTTTCCAACTAATACTTTGCACGTATTTCTCACTTCCTCTCTGTATATATATCGATACTTGAAAAGTGTGCATGGATATATCAGTATTTGGAGAGAATGGACTTAAAGGGTGGGGCACTGTGATTGGCGAAACCGTCTAGGAACTCAGATTTGAGATTAGCAACTTTACAAGCTTCTTTCTATTGTTGATCGGGAACATTTGCTTTGAGTCCATCTCGAAACTGATTAACTTTCATTGACGGAGATACTATTTGTGCATCTAACAAGACGCAGCGTTCTGAATGGTTTGTGTCATCGTTTATAGGCTATAATCGAGTTACGCAGAGTATGGATTGCTTTCAGAGGCCTCTACGCCATGCCGGGTCTCTCTCCAGTCATAATTGATGATGCTGAACGATTTATTTACAGATAGTGCCCAGTTAATTGCGAATTACGGTTCGATTCACCTTCGATCCCCTGTCAACACTTGAAGCGCACCTCTGGGGTTTGATCGAGTGCTGTGCAATAGGCATTTCTCACTAGGGCTGTCCACTTACTAATATCGACTTGCTGAAGTACTTATTCCGTCCTAACAGGGTTCTTCTATAAATCTCTTCAAGTATCGCATGTTTAAAATGTTAATATGTCGAGGGTGTTCGTTGTACCGGTAAGTTTTCTGACTCCTCTTCGCGATCTGCCCAGTTCGGTTCTTGGCTTTGGCACCGTTTTATAGGGTTTTACATAGTTTTCCTAATGTGCTCCAGGCATATGTCTGGATTGGACTTGAATTATGCCACAGTCATTCCTTCCAAGTTCTTTCTGATTCTCCCTTTACTCAGTGATAGTACTCGTATTATTCAAGGCCGTATAGCTTTAGATATTGTCTTGACCAGATCAGTAAATAAACAACAAATAAATTACTACGTATAAGTCTAACTGAAAGAGTTGAAAGCTACGAAGAATAGGAAAAGAGTTAATCTAAGATGCGGTAGTGACGATAGTAGATGAGTAGGAAATATTTGCATAATTGTGTGCAAATTAAAGGTAGGCAGATTGCCAATGCAAGCCCTTTGTTCATAATTGGGAACCAAAGGAGAGGAGAGAACTAGGACAACCGAAAAAGAGATCGAAAAGCCGGAGCAGACGCCAGCGTAATCCTCAGTAGAGAGTGATGAAGCTGATGAGTTACAGGGTGCTCAAGAATGGGAGTACCGTTATTTGCCAAGTTCGTCTCTTTTGCTTTTTGTAACTCTACAGTGTTGTAGCCGAACATTGTTAGTGCAATAGAGAGAGCGACTGCTGACGTCATTTGTGACCAGTTCGGTACCGTCCGTCTTGAATTTAAACTGTCAGCGTACATTCAAGAAACCATTGGTGATAAATAGGAGGGGTTACATACAGAGAGCTTTACATAGGAAAAACCGTTAGCAGCAGATAACGGAATTGGGTGACTAGCGCTAGCAGACGAGTAAGAGAGCTGAGTGAGTGAGCTGGTGGAGAGTGATAACCTGAAACAGCAGGTTACAAGAGCGGGAATGAATTGACTGTTGGTTTTCCTTTAGTTAGAATATTATTTTTAGTTGATTAATTAAACAAGCTCAGACGTTGCATCTCAGATACAAATAAACAAATACATAAGCAAATAATGAAGACTATGTGTGGATCCGATGAACCCCTCCCGTGTCCCGTAACCTGTGTCACCTACCGCACAGAGCAAGTCAGGGCAGACGAGGTACAAAGGGCGACCGTGTACAGTGTCTTTAAAGTATTTTTTGATCCCGTTCTAAGATCTTTTAACATGTGTCACAGGTTTGTATTTCGACCACAATAACAACACTTGAAAATGAACTCAAACAGCTGGCGAATGATGCGCCGTGCTTCCAGATGTTACAGTCTGTGAACGCAATCGGTGCTAAGAACAAGATCTCAGTTGCAAATCTTATCACTGTGGATGGAGACAGACAGCTCGTCTCTGAGTGCCAGTTTGCATGCTGTCGTATCCTATAAAACAGAAATCTCTACTTCAGTAAACGTTCAGTGCAAAATATATCGGTGTTGAGAAACTCGATAACATTTTATTTTAGCTCCGGGCTTTATATTTGATCGTTGCCAACGAAGTTTAAATTTGCTTGGTAATGTGTGAAGCGTCAAATTTAATTGCAACTTATCGATTTGCGTGAAGAGATGAAATGGCCGACGCGACCCGCACGACATTCCGTTTGTGCGTTTCATTACACACGTGCTTAGGTAGTGACAAACACGTAATTAGAGCGTGCTGGAACCAAACATTGCGTGGGCGTTCCTGCAGCTTGTAGGTTTGTAAGCTGCACTGGCCATTCACTGTCGTCAACGCTTCAAACTAACGAAATCTACCGACATTGTACGATCAATTTCTTTAAATAAAAAAACTGATAGTCGCTTAGGTTCTCGAAGAATCTCCGTGCCATGTGGTGGACTCCATAGTTCATTTCTTGTTTACAAAATAAAAGCACTGGATTGCGGATTGAACTGCATCATTTGTTGGGTGTTTTAATGGAGGCATGATCCGCATGTCTCTGCAGCTGCTGAAGTCTCACGATGATGAAGGCCCGTTAAAGCAGTATATTTGGGTTATAGAAGGGCGAAGGGGGGGGGGGGGGGGGGGAGCTGTTTTTCCCGGGGGTTAAGGGGGGGGTTGTTCCTTTGGCTGCAGGCGGGGGGGGGTGTTGGGGGAATTTTTTAATTAAATCG
>Ga0123355_10009200_pt1 | contig 14995 bp, 16 predicted proteins | sample TergutEmb28metaG_3_FD_89872 | JGI IMG/M metagenome (GOLD analysis project Ga0123355, IMG submission 89872) | Embiratermes neotenicus P1 segment gut microbial communities from Petit-Saut dam, French Guiana - Emb289 P1 | ecosystem: Host-associated > Arthropoda: Insects > Digestive system > Gut ...
ATCCCTTGAAAAGAATCCCTTGAAACGCACTCTCATTCTCAAAAAGACGACTTGAACGTCATTAGTTGCACACATCATCGCACAAGCTTCTGGATTGCGCACGAATACAAATCGTAATTTTCGAGCCTTGGATTGTTGTAAAAATGCCGTAACGCTGGTATTAGGCAATTAGGATAGTCGGGGAGGTATACGGAGTCTTTAATGCAACATGTCTCGTGACGTTGGGGCGGGGAGTAATGTGGGAGGGGCATATATAATGGGGCCGGCCAAGAGGGCGGAGTCAAAAGAGGCAAATTATTCATTTATAAATGAAAATCTTGACTTCTTGCGCATAAAATATTCTAATTTGTATAGCCAAAGAAATGAACAAGACTTACTCGTTCTTTTCAAAACTGAAAACTTTCAAAAGATGTAGTAACTATTGAAATTCCTCTTTTCCGGAGCACAGACAAATAACAACACCGGAATCGTCGTCATAGTGTAATTCCCATCCCGGGTCCTCTAATTACTCGCAATATATTCGTTACTTAGCGTTAACGGATCAGCCACGATAATTAGCTCTTACGAAAGTAAGAACAATAATTTCATTCTCCTTCGTCGCATATTTTGCAACATAACAAACATAATGTCACAGTCAAACTGTCTTTTATTTGTGCAATGTTATTACTAGCTTCACGGATATATTTGCTTCATTCGCCAGCGTTCAGCTCCACGTGAATTCTATTTCCCTTCGAAAAATGATTATTTCTACCACTTAAACCAATAACATTATTGCAGGGGGACAGATTTATTATTGACGACCTTTTCTTGAATGACACGCCAGTGAATGTTCTATTATGTAATAAAGTGTCTCTAAATATAATATGTTGAATAAATGTATATCTATTAAAAGAACATTAACATTCTTTCTAATGAGTTGTGTTTTTAATACAATAGGTTAATTTATATCGATTAGATGACATGCCGTAGCTAGACGGTTATAATTGGCTACATTAGTATATTACATTACGCGCAACACGTTTCCACTTTGGTCAAAAAGTACGGGGAATGCTGCTCCCGAGTACCATCCAACGGAAAGGCAGGGAACTTCAATACGGGAAGCGGCACGTCGATCTTTAGTACTCTGATCCATGATCTTTAGTTACAGTGTGTCACAAGCACAGATCGACTAGTGTAGGAAGTTTCAACTTGTTTTGTTCAGTCTGTCGGTTGTGAGCTTCGTTTGAGAGAAGGTGTGTTTTAAATTGTGCCGCACATCATGGATCACGAACAACGCATCAACATGTTTCAAACTGCGAAAAAAGTGTGAAGAAACACACGAAATATTAAAGTAAGTTTATGGTGATGCTGTAGTGACCTTGACGGTTTACATGTGGTTCGAGCGATTTCGTAATGGTTGTGAATTGGTTGAAGACGAGGAGAGATCGGGACGTACTTCAACATCAAAAACCCAAGAGAATGTTGAAAGGGTAAGCGAAATGATTCGATCAAACAGGCGATTGACTATTAGGGAAATTTCTGGGCATCTGGGCATCTCATATGGTTCTGTTCAAAACATTTTAACAACAGATTTGAACATGAGGCGAGGGAGTGCGAAATTTGTTCTACGTGGTCATTATGACAACACTCCGTGTCACACATCGCTTCTGGTACGGCAATTTCTGTGAAATAAAAATATTACGGTGTGTCCTCATCCACATTATTCACCGGATCTGGCACCGTGCGACTTCTGTCTCTTCCCCAAAGTCAAAATGACCATGAAAGGTAAAAGTTTTGAATCGATTCAGGAAATCGAGGCAGCACAGACAGCGTAACTAAAGACACTAACGGAAGAATACATCCAGAACTGCTTCAGAAAGTGGCAAGAACGATGGTATAAGTGTGCTCGAAGTGAGTGGGAGTATTTTGGGGTGGAGTAATGGCAATAATATGAGATGCATTTATAATAATAATATAATATTGACATGTCACTACCTTTCCTTGCTGTGTGTCTTGTATTAGAGACCGGATGTTGGATTAGTTCATTAATCTGAAACATGTAACCCGTACGTCTGATTGAGAATGTATGTTGTGTTCAACTGAAATCTTATTCCTCAATTGAGTCATAGCAAAAGGGGACATGTTCTATTTAATGTTAAAATAATTCTCATTATGTTAACAGAAATTCCAGTCAATAACTTTGATGTAATAAGTCTCCGATTTTGAGGGGCAAGTGAAACTTGAAGGCCTGTATGTTCAGTAAAGAAATTACATTCAAAAACCTTTCAACTATGGGTATATGTTTGGAGGTGAAGTAAGTCCTCATGGAAATTGTGTGGCATCCTCTGAATGACTGGTAGAAACTATAGAAAATTCAAACAGAGGATAACTTCAAAGTATGACAGACAGATCCCTCAGATATCCATGCAAGTTAGAATGATTCCCTTGAGTTAATCCTGTGCCGGTTTTAACTTCTGATATTTTTCAACTTCTTGACCCCTGTAACAGGTTTGTTAGTAGACCCTGTCAAAGGGTCGTCATGAAACTGCACGTCTCCTTTTCAAAGAACAATCTACTTGTTCCTTGTTCCTCGCCGTTCATACAATAAGCAGTGTCTTGTTGGTTATGTGTAGCAAGGAGCATGTACGGACACATGCTGCTGTCCCACAGCCAGGATAGGCACAGTATGGACAAGTATATGATGGTACAGTATTGTGTGGTGTGACAGTTTGTGGTACTTTTTCTTGTGGTAAAATTTGCTAACATGTGTTAGGTGCTCCTTTTTATATGGTCCACAGTACATATGTGTGTTTATTCCAGTTTTAACATATGAGCCTCTGAAAGGAAAAGTGCTGTAGGTCACTTTAAAGAAAATGGAGATAAAGAAATTGATATGCCCTGCACAGTGCAGCTTATATCAAGGCAGGAGAGAGGTAATCCCATTGCATTGGCAGGCAAATTGGTGTAAGTCAACTTATTTCACTTTGCTTGCAATGAAGCATTTGGTATTTAGAGGTTATGTTCTGTTTGGTGTTACAGTGCCGTTCATAATGTGATGAAGTATTGTTGTACTTTTGCTTTAGATTTAGTTTGTTTTTCTTCCCAATGAGTAGAACTTAGTAATGTAAGTGGGGAAATATATGTCTGTCTAGGCTGTTGCTTCGCAGGGATCACAGAAATGCCAACAGGTTTTTTGCCTGTAAATTTAGTGGTTTTACGTCACATCTGAAACTACAGAAATGTTGTAGAATACTTTGATTACTGATATGAAGTTCAGTGTGTTAAACCTATCTTTGGGGGGTGGGGTGGGGGCAGGAAGCCTGCAAGCTTTGTCAGAAATTCAGCACTACAGACAGTTCCAGGAGGAGTGGCCTGTCAGTATCTGTATAAGGGGGGATTTGATGGACTCATTGCTTTACATTCCAACAGTATAATAAGAGTTACTTGTCGGATTGAACTGTCCGGAAGGGAATGATGAAGGTCACTTTGGTGCATGATGAATAAAATCCATTTTTGTGTCATAACACATTGCTACCTTGTACAGCAGCATAATGAGATAATGAACCAACACCTGTATTTTTTTTGTAGAAATGGTCATTGATTATAGTAATGCTGTGGAAGATTGTTAGACCAATGGGTGTAAAATGGGGTAACGTAACAGGGGAAAGAAGCGGACTACATAGTTTGGACCTGTATGATCTGTACTGCTCACCAAAATCATTTGGGTGATCAAATCAATAAGAATGAGTTGGTCTCGCAAGTGTGGGGGAGAGGAGAGATGCATAGAGGGCTGTGGTGGGGAGACCTAGATGTAGGTGGAAGGATAATATTAAGTTTGACTTTTAAGGAGTGGGATGGAGTGGTATGGACTGGATTGATGTGTCTTGGGTTAGGGACAGATGGCAGACCATTGTGAGTGTGGGGAATTTCATGATTAGGTGAGGGCCTTTTAGCTTCTCAAGAAGGACTCTGCTCAGTGGAGTTATTTACTGAATATAGAATGGATAATATATCATTCAATTTGGAGAACTGACTGAGGGTAATGATCTTTTGCATTGCCTCATAAACTTATGTCTGTGTATATTTATAAAAATGTATCATGTGCCTTTTAATATGTAACATATTTGTAATGTTGTTGCAATATTATAATTGTCCCCAGTGTTGGCTTTTAAGCATAAAACATATCAAATTGTATGTCTTATGAAAAGTGTATGCACTAAGTTTTATTATCCCATGTCAGTACTTTCTTTCTTTATTATTGTTATTATTATTATTATTATTAGTAGTAGTGGTGGTAGTAGTAGTAGTAGTGTAGGGGTGGGGATGGTGGTAGTGGAGAAATAATGTGTTGCCCTTGTGTGTTTGTAATGAATGATTGACCAGTAACAGGTGTAGATTGTTTATATCTTATTCTCTTAGGTTCATTTCATTTACAGTGGTTAGCGGGTCTCTTACCCGGGGATAAAGTAGCCGGGGCGTTGCTTTGACCAGCCAATCCTATCAAGCGCCGAGGTTAAAGGGGGCATAGAGCTGTACCTTACTCCCCTCTAGTGGGACAGCATGGACTGTTTGTTTGTGATATAAACATCTGAAGCTTGGGTCATATGTTTTGTTTCCTGTCGTCTATGTTGGTTACTCTGACGTCATTTTGTCCATGATTGTTCAGAACAGTATGTGATTCGAAATTTGTATCGGGACAGTTGCACAGTCTTTCTTTTCCCAGCAACATACCAAAGAAAATGGCGCCGGGTTCCATCGGAAGTTCTGAAGCTGAAATCATTTGACTGTATGCAGCTTAAAACAGGTAAACTGTCCTGAAGTTAAAGCGTAGAAATTGATATAGAATTGTGGAAACTGATAAGAGTGACTTTGGCCATAGTGTGTATGGACTGACCATTTTCCAACTTATTTTAATTAGATATTATATTTTTATAATTTTTGTACATTGGTATTTGTTTCAGAAGATAGCACAGCCATTTCACTCATTCAAAGGGGACATTTGGGAACATAGCAGGACTGTTTTGCCCTGTTCAAAGGCCGTGTGGTGACCGTGCATGGTAATTGCATAATATCTTTATTTTTATCCTTTTAAACATTATTTACCTACATTGATTAAACACAGGCAGTACATATGATAGAGTTCTTCCGCTGCAGATGTTCATAACGACCAAACTAAGTGTTTCATGGGATAGTCATGGTGACTTTTTTTGTCGTTATACAAAAGCTGGCCTCACGATATAAGTGCCTTAATTTACATGGTGACTATGTGAAGTAATTTGATGTAGGTACCAGCATTTTGTATTAAAAATAAATGTTTTTATACTCTTTCAACGCGTTTTACACCCGAACTGTTCAATTTTTCTGGACGAGCTGAGCGGAAGATTCAAGATGGTGAAACTTTGCGAAGAACATTAAGCCATCCCATTTAATGAATTGACAGAAATACGATTTCTGAAGCCACGTTTAAACACCAAGGCTAATTATGAGATTCAATGATACTGGAAGTTAGTAATAGTAGATAAAGGATGAAATTTCGTTTGGAATGTAGGTTTGTTTCTTTGAAATTGGTTGGTGCAGTGACTAGGTTATGAGGTAGACAATCCTGGGTACAAATTGAGGAAGGGGGAGGGGATATTTCGCTTCTCGAAGAAATCCACACCAGATATGGGGCTCGAGAAGCCCCCTATTCAGATTATAGTGGGGCCCCTTTGAGGGTGAAAGCAGCTGGGATGTGATATCAACCACTAGCCTCCAAAGAACACAATTTCTTCTAGGAATCTTATGCTTCCTTTCATTTTCTGTGGTCTCAAATTTTGAGGGTGATTTCTTATATCCGTAGGGCATATTGTATTCATAACTGTAGTAGCATTAGCATGATCATTTCTAGCATGCTGGTAGTGATTGATCATGTAAGAGAAATAAGACATAAGTGCTAACTTCCTGTGTACATCAGAGGAATTTTTGAAAGTCATTATTATATAAATAGTATGGGTGATATGGACTGGGTTAGTTTGGCCCCTGATAGGAAGGTGTGGAAAGCTCCTCTGAAAATGCTAATGTGTCTTCAGGCTGTGTAAGAGGCAGGTAAGTGCGTGGCTAATGGAGCAACAGTTACCAGTACATGTGGGGGGTTTAAAAAATGGAAAATAAAATTTATGCAACTTGTGGCAGGTTAATATGTGGCTAGTGGGGCACCATTTAGTGGTGTATTTGAAAAAAGAAAGAAGTTTTTTTGTGGCTTTGAAAGTTGCAGCAAAGTAAATCTGTGTAAGATGGAGTTATCATTATGATGCTGTTTACAGTGGTTCTAATAGATCCCTGATTCATGTCATGAGAGGGCACAGCTGTGATTAGTGTGGTGGTTTTACAGAACTGTATGAATTTACTGAAAGGTGAACGTGGTTCCTCTAACCAGACATGTGTAACATCTACTGTTGATGGAAATGTAATTGGTTTAGAAGCTGAAAGAATCTCCAATATGACAGAAGAAGAAGAAGAAGGAGTGCCAAGGACAATTCCAGTAATAAAGACGGAACCGGAGGTAAGTGATGTGCCTGTGTTGAGTGTTATGGACATTTCATACAGTCTGTATCCAGAATTGCCTGCCCCTGTATCAGTGTGTCATTGTGAAACAAAAATGTCATTCTAGGGAATGTGTTTTGAGCAGTTTCTAAGAAGAGAAATGTTTAATTTGTGACTCACTGCATGTTAAGTACCACTTGCAATGGGATGTTTCATCCAGCAATAAATCTAACATTCTTTCATTTTTATGGGTGTGAAATGTGACTTTTTACATTGAAGGAATAATGTGGTTTGTGGGAATTTGAACAAAAGTTATCAGGAGAATATCTGACCTATAGAGGGAGTTAATATCAGATGGTCACGAAAGTATATAGTGAGGTTCTTTATTGGAACTCTTCATAACATTAATGTTTTTTAATATAATGGAGTATAAATTAGTTGTGTTTTGACTGATCTTACTCTTTGAATATTTAGCATTAATGTGATTGGTTCAGTGAAGATGAAATAACTGGGTCATGTAGAGTGCTTGTAAGAGGTAAGTAATGTATAAAAATGTTCCTTTATAAGACCAGAAAGGATGTGATCTCTTGAGAGATACATACATAGGTAGTAGGTAGATGTAAAATAAGGTTGTCCCACTGTGTGCCATGGAGGGAGACAGGTTGAGTGGAGGTATAGCTCCACTTATTTGAAACTTGGCTTTTGATGGATGTGAGTGGTCAGACTGTTTGCCCTTGCCACTTTACTGCCAGAGAAAAAGCCGTGGTTTCCATTGAGTTAGAGGCTGGGTGGGTGCTGGAGCTGGTCTGGATGTTTTGGAGAAGAGATAGTTCTCTTGCTTCTGCCAAGGTTTGAACCCCAGATACTTCAGTGTATATCCTAGTCGTACTGACTGTGGTGCACCATATTGACTTGAAGATAATGCAAAAGTCCTTTTTTAGAAAGTGGGTTGGGGGGTTTGGACTGGATTTGATTCATGACAGGAATTACTGGAAGCTTTCTCTGAATAAGGTAATTACCATTGAAGTTCTGTAAAAGGGAATGTATTGTAGTGAATCATGTCTAATATCTTTTCATGGTGCAAATGGGATGACTGGTTTTGAAGCTTAAGATGTCACAGGTCACTGATGTAGCAGAGAAAGGAATTCAAGAACCAAAGGCAGAAAAACTAATAACTTCGGAACCTGAGTTAAGTGTATATCTTTTTTTTTGAATGTCCACTTTTAACAAAAATTCATAATTTCTGTCTTATCTGGTAATCTGTATTAATGATACGGTTGGACTGTGGAAAATGGGTTTAGAGCAGTCCTTATGGTGAAGTGTCGAGCAGCTTGTATTTATTGTCACATTGCTTGTGCAATACCGCTGTCACTTTGTTATAAGTCTGGTTTAAGATATGTTAAATCTTGACAGAATTTGTGACTGACCATGATCTTGGGGAAAAAGAGCAGAATAGGTTCAGGCAATACTTGCTACCATTCAGTGCAGAATGTTGCTTGTACTCATCTATAATACTGAAATTGTGCCTGTAGTATTGTGTGGGTGTGAAATTTGGTGTCTTATGTCAAGAGAATAACACAGATTGAGGGTTGAAAGTGCGGGGTGGTGAGGGGAATGTTTGATGTGAGAGGGAAGTAGGAGTAGAGAGGTGCAGAAAATACTGTAGTGAGTTTCATGTCTGCTACTCTTCACCAGATGTAATTAACATAATCACAGCAAGGAAGATAATACATGTATATGTGGCATGTAGCATGCATATAGTAGAGAAGAAGGGAATACAAATTTTGCTTAGAACATCTGAACATGAGGAACCACTTGGGAGGATAATGTAAAAGTCAGTGTTTGAAGAAATGGGATGTGAGGATTGGATTGTTTTTGTTAGTCTCATGGTAAGAGTGAGCTGAGGGTTCTTCTTTACATCATAATCTCCAAAATAGTACATAGAGATTTCATTGGTATATTGATTCATTGAATATTGTGTTCACATTTTTGTATGCAGTGTTTTGTAATTGTCATCACCCTGTAGATTTTCTGAAAGGCAACAAATTTCTTTAATATTTGAGCAGCCATAATGTTGTGAGGAAGAAGAGTTCTCCATGGAGTTTGTTAGTTATACATGTTTTTAAATTGTTTATATAGAAAACTGAAACAAGTAGCTGGTATCGGTTTTATGCAGTGCGAAATGCTTATAATAGATGTGTCCTGTGATTCCTGTGATTTGTGTGGCTGTTACAGAACTGCATGGATTTTGTGGAATGTGGAACTGATTTCTTCCCTGAAACATTTGTACCGTGTCATGTGGATGGTTTTGAAGAAGCCAGTATTAAAGTTGAAGAAGTCATTGATATCAAGGAAGAAAGTATTAAAGTTGAAGAGGCGGTAGATATAAAGGATGAAATTCCAGAAGCTACATCATTTCCACCAGTCGAGATTGAACATGAGGTAAGCCTTTGTGGTGTGTGTAAGGTGCAGACAGCTCATTCTTTTAGGCCATTTATTGCCTCAGTGGGGAAATTGTGAAATGAAACTTAACAATTCCTGCTGTTTGTTATATTGTAGGTGCCATATGCCTTTGGAAATTTGGATTGCAATTGTGAAGGGAAAAGACTTTCTGGAAGTCATAGCCATTAATGGAAGGATAATATTGAAATGTATCCTGAAGAAGTAGTCTTGGAATATGTGGACTGCCTTTATTGGCTGTAGGGGGACCGCGGTAGCACAGTGGTTAAGGTGCTTTGCTGCAAATTGGAAGGTCGCTGGTTCGATCCAAGCTGGTGTCATTCGAATTTATTGTTGACATAAAATTGCACTATGGCCCTGGGGTTGACTCAGCCTCTAACAGAAATGATTACCAGGAGCATATCCTGGGGTAAAGGCGGCCGGTGCGTAAGGCTGACAACCTTACCACCATCCTGTGCCATTGTCATGAAGTCTGGGAACTTTAACTTCCTGGAAACGTCTGGGTCACTCCAGCCCTGTAACGGGACTGCTTTATTGGCTGTAAATGTGAACCAGCGATGGACTGTTCTAAACACATTGATTAAGCATAACATTTTGTATGAGTGTGTGTAGCTTCCAGCCAGCTGTTTGTTTGGTATCAGAAAGTCATGATAAAACACAATTTCATTGGCATTTTTGCTCATGTTTACAAGATGTCATGAAAACTGCTTAACTTATCAAGTCTTTTTAGTGTCTTTAATAAACACACAGAACACAAGAAGATCAGGCACAATATTGACCCATGCACTTTGAACATACTTAATCTTTTTTTGCATCCTTTATGTTCATTCATTTAGCAGCCCCGCACTTTGAACAGATTCTAGTGTCCTGCTAACAGATTCCGTCTTAGTGTACTTGTTTCATAAGATACTGATGTGCTGGACGTTCTGTGGGTGGATTGATGTCTGAGTATTACCACTCTAATGTTGTTCAACTCTCAAAGCCTCCTGGAGAGTCTGTGAGACATTTTTTGGGAATTTTCCACTGATGAAGATAGCACATATCCCAGTTTATAACAGCCATCACTGAGTCCCTGTATAACTTCGCCTACAACAAGGCTTCAGAGCTATGGGGTAATAAAATGCTCCTCTGCCGACATCCATTGTCCATGGGCCCCTCGAACGTTTCTCTGAGCGTGGCTGTAATTTTTCTACCACCCAGCATGGAACCCAGCCATCGCTGGATTGTCTCCAAGCCCATGCCATTTAGCATCCTTTGTTATGTCATGTGAATTGCTATTAGAAGCTCCCTCAGTATGTAGTAGAGCTCAAGTGTAACTTTCTGTTTTCCACTGCTTCCTTTATATGTGTAATCACATGGTGCACTGCAGTTTGTGTGGACTTCCCTGGTTTGTAGGCAGATTGTTGTAGATGTAGGGGAAATACTCCAGTGACTCACTCCTGATATTCCTGGTCACCAATTATTGCATTGTTTTCTGTATGAAGGACAGTAGACTGAAGGAGGAATATGCCTTAGCCTGATTAAAGTTGACCTCCCCAGGTGCAGGTAGAAATGTCATCTTGTGCTGCCTCCAGTCTCTAGGTATACATGGACTGATCAGTTAATTCTGGGACTGGTTTTTTTCCCGGGATACTGTAATACATAGCGAAGTGGCAACGGAGTGGGACATGTGTCAACTCTATGTAAGTATATGTGCAAAACCATAGGTCGGTATCTCTCCGCATTTGCTCTGTGGAAGCCTTTCACTGAACGCCTACCTGCAGTGTGCATCGTATCTCATTGGAGGGGAAAGTGCAGCAGCGTGTGTGTATCGATTTCTGTTTTCAGCTGTGGAAAACTGGTGCTGAAATATGAAATGCTGCGAGCAGCTTTCGGAGAGTCCTGCCTAAGTCGATCAAAGATATTTGAGTGGTATTCCTGTTTCAAAAGTGGATGCTGATCTTTGAAGACGACCCCAACCCACTCAGGCCATCCACCTCCCACACTGAGGAGACCATGGCACGTGTGCGAAAAATAATTTGTGCTGACCGACGTCTGACTATCAGAGAGGTTGCAGAGGAACATAGAATAGCATTCGGTGTGTACCACAATATTCTAACTGAAGATTTGCAGATGATATGTGTGACAATGGAATTTGTGCACTGTCTCCTGACGGTGGAGCAGGATGATCGCGTGTCAGTTTGCACTGAGCTCCGTGAGCGAGCCCAAAATGATTCCAACTTCATATCCTCGGTAATAACTGATGACGAATGCTGGGTTTATGGGTATGATCTGGAAACAAAACACATGTCCTCTCAGTGGAACATGGCATCATCTCCTTGACCGAAGAAAGCACGGCAGGTGAAGTCCAATGTCAAGACCATATTGATTGCGTTCTTTGACATTGACGGGCTGGTTCATCATGAGTATGTTCCTAGAGGACAAATGGTGAATAAAGAATTCTACAAAAGAGTCCTGCAACGCCTCCACGACACTGTGCACAGACATCGCCCTGAGAAGTGGTGCTCCGGCAGTTGGATCCTACACCATGACAAAGCCTCTGTCCACAGGGCTGTTACCACAAATGAATTTCTGGCGAAACACAACTTTCCGTTGCTCCAGCACCCTCCCTACTCCCCCGACCTTACTCCGTGCGACTTCTTCTTGTTCCCGAAACTGGAGAAAAGAGTGAAATGTCGCTGATTTGATTACGTTGAAGAGATTCAAGCCAGTGCAATGAGACGACTGAAGGCTGTTACAAAAACTGACTACCAGAGGTGCTTTCTTCAGTGGCAGAAATGCTGGAATAAGTGCATCCAAACACAAGGACCAGTACTTTGAAGGAGACAAGACCAACTAGCCGTTAAGTCTACGCATTCACTCACAAAAATATCAGCCCCAGAATTAAATGATAAGTCCACATATCTCCACTTCGCTAGACAAGCTTCCATATACACATACTTTTGATATTGTGCAACTGAATTTGACACATTTATTTAATGCAAATATTCCTATAAAATTATTGTTCTTTTTATCAGAATATATCCTAATATTTAAACTTTTTGATTTTTACCAGGGTACTCTGAATGAAGAACTTCATGTACACAGTCCTGAATGCAGAAATTCCTGTGATATACATAGCGGTGAATGCTCTTATGGCTGTGCAGTATGTAATGAGGCATTCAGTAGAAAGAGCACTCTGATAACCAAAGGGCGCATACATAGTGGTGATCACCCTTATAGCTGTGAGGTGTGTAATAAGGTTTTCAGTCACAAGATCACTCTGATAAGACATCGACGCATACATAACGGTGATCACTCATATAGCTGTGAGGTGTGTAATAAAGCATTCAGTCAAAAGAGCGCTCTAATAACACATCGACGCATACACAGTGGTGATCGCCCTTATAGCTGTGAGGTGTGTAATAAAGCATTCATTCAAAAGAGTGCTTTAATAACGCATCGACGCATACACAGTGGTGATCGCCCTTATAGCTGTGAGGTGTGTAATAAGACATTCAGTCAAAAGAGCCATCTGATAACACATCGACGCATACACAGTGGTGATCGCCGTTATAGCTGTGAGGTGTGTAATAAGGAATTCAGTCATCAGAACAGTCTGATAAGACATCGACGCATTCATAGTGGTGATCGCCCTTACAGCTGTGCAGCATGTAATAAGGGATACCGTCAAGAGAGCAATCTGATAAAACATCAACGCTTACATTGTGATGATCACTGTTAAATCTGTGCATTATGTAATAAGGCATTCATTCATAAAAGCAATCTGATAGCCCATCTATGCATACATACTGGTGAGCATCGTCACAGTTGTGCAGGATGTTGTAAGGCATTCCGTCATTAGTGCAGTCTTATGAAACATCAAAGCATGCATAGTAATGTTTGAAAATGAGGCATCTTTTGATGCAGCAAATGGATATAAGATGCAGTATGGCAGCTCGTAAATAAATAGTTGTTAATGTTTGCACATAGCACACAAATGAGCTATGTATGGGAGAAAATGGGGTATGCCAAGCCTTCTTCTTCTGTTAGTGTAGGAAGGACTAAGTCAGCATCTCATATAAAATATTTAATGTTTACTTGTTAGTACTTGTTAATACTGTATTATTTTTCCTCAACGTACTTTTGGTATGAATTGAATTATTTCTTGGAAAACTGAAAATTGATTCGCACATATTTCATAAAGAAAAATGCTGTCAGAAACCGTATTGTAATGCTGGCAGCCTCTTTCATGTTGGTAAAAAAAAGTGTGTCTGTTAAAACATGTGCACTGGAAGCTGTGGAACTGATGTCTCCATTATATAATTCTAAAATAGTAGCATTATCCATTAATCAAAAACTTAAGCCAATACAACTCCCTTTTAATGTGGTAATTGTAATGCACATTAAAATAAATTTGTTTTGGGAAGTAAATTGTTCCACATAAACAAATTACTTTAGATATCTTAAAATTGTAATATCACAGAAACTGTTCATATTGTAATCATAACTGAAACTGAGTTCTGAATAAGAGACTTTATGTTGTACACATGAAAACTTGCAACAGTTTTTGAATGAAGTAATTGAGAAGTTTGATATTGGTTTCATTAGAGGTGTGATGCCATGAGTTTTGAGAAGACAGTTAGCAATGACTCAAATGTACCATGCTCTTCATCAGCAGTATAACTGCAGTCACACCAATGAAATTGGTGTGTAAAATTGGTGTGAAACACACAAAGAACTGGCTTATGTTTTGCGTCCAGAATATTTGAAGCCTACCTGGCCAACTGGACTACTCCAGCTCAATGTACTATCAAAACACTTCCCATCACTTTTCAAAATATGGAGCCAGAATTTACGTTCTGAATAATGACACATATTATATCAAATACTGTAGTCAACTAGTTTCTCTAGTGTATTTGTGCCCTGAATTTTTGCTGGGAATCAAATGAAATATCACGTTCATTTACCATAGTGTGAAGCTGTAACAAATTTTTACAGTAAACATGACACCTGTCAATGCTTTGCACCCCTATTAGAAGTCGCTGTCCTGTGGCAAGGAGGGAACAGTGCATTGCGAAGCGCATGGTACCGTGGGAGCCAGGATAGCTCAGTCAGTACAGTGACTACACTACGGGCCAGGGGAATGAGGCACTGTGGTTTAATTCCTGGGAAGAACGAGTTCTGTCCTCCCAAGCACCAAGATTAGCGCTGCGGCTCACTCAGCCGCCTATACAATGAGTATTAGGTGCAGGATATTAACTTCTCTACTTGCCTGCATCTAGTGATGAAGTTACATATAAGTGGAGCCATTCCTCCCCTCTCCGTACCTTTTGGTGTTGTACAGAAGAAAAACTTTATATTTACACAATACCGAGATATTTTACACTAAATTTTATAGTACTGGGAGGGAGAGGGCTGTATTTTCTGATGAAGCTGGGAGCTGCATTGTTGGTAGCAAAGCTTCTGGTATTACTTCCGCTACCAGCGAGGTTCTGTTTGTGGACCTGACGGTAGGTATGTGACAGGTGGACAGGTTTCAAAGATTTTTTTGTCTGAGAGAGCTCATGATGGTAGGAAATCGTGTGTGTTCCTTTCACACATACATATACAACTGCAGGGATCAACAGGTTTATGGTCTAGGAAGAAATGATTGAATATTTTGGAAGAAAGACATGAAGTAAGGATACTCATTTTTTGAATCAAATCTTCTTGTGAACCTAATAAGTATAAAGGGGACAGTCACTGCACTGTAATAATGCCAGCACAAATACTCACCACTTTGCTATTTCATGAGTAAATCAGCACAGTTTCCTTATTCTGAAACACAATACTGTCATAATGAATGTTATGAGCCTGGGGTTCCATCCTCTTTTCCCCAGTAAATAAAACTGTAGCTGAGCTCCAAATTAATAACACCTCTCTCACTGCATATTAAACATTACACAGTGCACATTGAAATAACACAAGTTGGTTTCACTGATCACAAATAATATTAAGATTCTACACAGCACTCACAAACATTAACAAGTACACTGTGAAATTCATTCAAAAA
>Ga0123355_10009201_pt1 | contig 14994 bp, 10 predicted proteins | sample TergutEmb28metaG_3_FD_89872 | JGI IMG/M metagenome (GOLD analysis project Ga0123355, IMG submission 89872) | Embiratermes neotenicus P1 segment gut microbial communities from Petit-Saut dam, French Guiana - Emb289 P1 | ecosystem: Host-associated > Arthropoda: Insects > Digestive system > Gut ...
AGATCTAGCCTCCGAAATGCTGTGGGGTTTTTCAACCTGAGATTATAGTTAATGTCCAAAATTCCAGTCACTATTGTACCTAAATTTGGTCTTTCTGATGGATGACTTCAGAACCTTATAATACTTATGGTGCAGGATATTTTCTGAAATTCTAAGTTCGCATTATGGTGAATATGAAGATTATGGTCTTAGGGAATGGTTGGAGGGTTTTTCTACATTAAAATTTTAGTTGTTCCTCAGAAAAGGGCCGCACTTGATTATTATATGAGTGGTGCACCAGTACAAAAAATACTGCTGATTACTGCCATGACTTGGTTTTTGGGTTATGTTCATCTTATTATGAAGCGTGCTGCTGCAGGTTGTATGAGAATTGTGAGGCCGAATAATAGCAGAGACCTCTGCTATCAAAATAAGAAGTACAAAATATGGAGAGTCAAATATTTTGCTCTTGTGCCATCTCTTAACATACATGTGAATTACATAGAACAGAAGACAGTTTGAGACTTCCATTGCCCACAGCGGAAGATGGAGGCAGCAGGATTAGCTACCAAAATACACAGCATCACATTCCAGAAGGCCATAATTTTTATATCAGAGCTGTAAAAACTGTAAGTTTAAAACAGTCCTCTAAGTGAGCATACAATTGGTTCATGACTGGGTTAGCAGAATCTGCCACATGAACTTAAGAAAGTTAACTAACAAAAATAATGCCACTTATTAGACAGAAATTTACTGAAGATTTTTACCTATTTAGTGGATTTTCAAAGCTCGTTATATTTTTTCCCAGTGACAAATGTAATACCAAAGTTCCATTGTATATAAGATTTGGGGTGAAAAGCACATGAAGACTGTACTGTGTTTATTTCAGTCGATTTCATTGGTGGATTTGACCCACAGATGGTGTGGTAAGTTATGTGGTCTGTAGCATATTTCATTGTTGTTATGTGTATGGCATTTCGTTATATTGTGTACATTCTGATATATTTAGTTACTGAATGCAAACAGCTATTACTTATCAAAATATGATGCGACTGATATTGTTTTGGTCTTGTATAAGACTCCAAAATCTGATGTGTATGTTTCTGTTTTAAATTACATTGCTACTGTTAGTATTTGCTTGTGCTTGCTCTTTATCATCTATGGTGAGTCTTGCTGTGTATTAATTTTTGTCACTTTGACTAGATTCCTGTTATCATCCACAATGGCATAACTTCTTGGGAGCCTGAAATTTGTTTAAAAAAATTTAAAAGTAAAGAAAATAAAATAGAAATAAAGCAAATAATATAAAAATAAAATTATTCCCAGCATACGTTGAACACACTACATCTCCATTACCTAGACCACCTGGATAACCGTTTTTGTACTAGAGACATACATTTACTTCCTTTGTAATGTTTGGTTATGTTAAGTTAGGTTACAGACAGACACATATGCATCCTAAATTATTCAGAATTAACAAAAAGAACTACGTGAAGGTTTAATGTTTTTAGACTTCAGTTCAAAAATTTTACCAAGAAAACTTTTCAGTGTCAGTATTCATGTGAGTTAACCATGTACAGTATACTGAGTACTACACATACACACCTGGTTTAACCTTAAAACTTCTCCAGGTTGCCCACAGAGTGTATCTGGCCATTTTGTATGATTCATAAAACAAACAGCTATTACTTATTTACACAACATTACTACTAAAAATGAAATATATATATCTCCAGATTTCATAGTCAGAAGTACTTTGTGGATCTTGTGAATCTTGTCAAAGTGAATGTTTAGTCTACTCTTTTCAGGTGATGGTTGCTCTTTGTTTTCACAGTAGACATTTCTGTCATCCTCTTGATATGTATTTGTCAGAATCTGTATTTATTGCTTGAGATGTGTTTCTTGATACTTTTAATCATATCATTTGCTTCGTAGGTAACGTTGGTAATATGGATTTCTGTATGTTGGGATTCTGAAATTTGTGCATCCAGCTTCTTTTATCTGCAGGTCTTAGGATGTTTCCCTTCTGTGTCCTTTATCTTGTTACTTTGAAACAAAATTTCAAGAATGTTATATCATATTTCTACATCTTCATAGCTTTAGTAAAGTCCTATGTAGAGGAAGATCATTACTGCATAATATGGCCAGTAACATGATTTGAATTCCTTTCTGTGTCAAACTTCCTGCAGAATTGTCCCAAACAATGCTGGTGTTCATAACAAAGGCATATGAGTATATATATAAATAAAGATACTGCATCACAGGCATTTTCATTATTTTGTGATAGGCATTACATTCACTTGTGTTTTTTCATGTGTTCTTGGAGCAAACTGCAAAGGGTATAAAATTTCCTGTTGCTGGATGATGCAGATGAAAGAATTGGATTGTATGTTGCCATCTTGACGTTGATACAGCATTTGGTTCCTTTCTGATGATGATGATGATGATGATGTAACATTTTTGAAGATATGATGCAAGGTTACAGTTTTGCACAATAATTGCTTCACCTATTCTGCTTTCTTTCTTTATTTTTACATTTATTTCTTTGCAGTTGATTTTCTGGATGGTTTTGAGGCCAAAAGCCCCCAGCACCTGGCCTTGCGGCCCATGTACGTACACAGCTACGCACCTGTCCCCTCTCAGCATGCCAAACAACATTACCACTCCCCCTCAAAACTCACCCAGTCACCTAGCAGTCAAAGTAAGACAGCACCATTGCAGCTGAGAGGCACTGATAAGATACGTCTTTATAGCTCTGATTCTTGTATGAATACATGGAGCTCTGGTCCTAAAGAGCACCCTCTGGCAGTGGCCCACAAACAAATGCCATCCAAGCAACCTCGTCCAAAGTCACTGTACTCTCCAAGACAGAATTCAGAATATGTATGATGGCAGACAAAACTGATACACTTTTGCAGTATGGTTTTGTCTTTATTTTAAAAAGTCATTGAAGTTCTTTTTATAGAAATGCTCTGTTCTTTGTTTGACAGTTTGACTTGTAGCACATGTATTTTTGTTTTTAAGCTTTTTAAATGGCAAATCTGATTTAAGCTATATTAAAAATTTGGCCCTATATCTGGGCAAACTCACCCCATCTCTGCTCATTTGATAAGGTTTAGGGAAGTAATTGCTGTTCACTTTGAGAACCATAACTGAATCCAAAAAGACATTCCTTGGGCAGAATGCAAAGTTAATTAAACGTTAAAGTCTGTGGTACATACAGTTACCACCGTCCTGTGAAGGGACACATACTTGCAGGATGAGCAAAAGTAAAATAAAATAAAAATGTTGTGACTTTAAATATAGAGAATTTGATGTTTATACATTGTATTAGCTTGTAATATTATGCGGATCATTCTCTGACCACTGCCATAGTTTTTTGGTCCTTGAATGAACTATTACAAAGAAAGTGTAATATTTTATACAGCAGTCATTACTACTACCACTCAGTAACCGTCCATGTTAATACTGAAATGCCATGAAAATATGGAAAGCTGCTTACTGTGACATGTGTTTGACATTCCCATTATCTCCTTTTCACTAAAACACAACATTCTGGAAACTGGCTGTTCCTTCTTCCATCGGAAGGTACAAAGTTACAAAATGTGCTTTTTGGGCCCAGTGGGTGAAGCTCATGTCTCTCCTGACAACATCAGTTGCAGTTTGGGTATGCAAACTGTAAATATGAAGCAGTAATTAAACCATGTAACTACAGCCATTACAAATCATTAGTCCCATTCATATGGAATAACTATATTAAATGGTACTGTTTTAGGTTATACATGAAAAAACAGCAGTAGTTTTCTAAAATTAAGTACATCTGTTGCTTTAATAACAAACACACTGCCGTCACAAAGCGTCTGTTTCATATGCTAGTTAGTGCCCACCCTCTGCTTTTAGGCAGAACATATAGGATGAAGCAGAGTACAGTGAGTTGTGAAACAAAATGTGAAGTGAAGTTTCGGAAAATAATAGACTGATCACAGTACTTTACTTCACTGAAGGAATCACTTATATCTTGTGTTTAAACTTGCTGTGCATGATTCTAAACCCACTGCCATGAATTTCCCATTGTCCATGCCACTCATACCTTCCAGCTATCCTCTGTTTGTTTTCTGTTTTCCCTTTATATATATGTTAGTGTGTGTGTGTGTGTGTGCATAACCATACCATATGTAAATAACAGGGTGTTCATTTAAACTTTGTCATACAGGGTGAACAAGTTGTGCATGTTAGAATCTGTTGATATATTATAACATGTACTCTTACAGTTACAGTCCTTAATGAAAAGACTGATTAATGTTTCCTTAGCTGTGATATGAATGAAATGTGCCAGGGTATGAACTTTATTTTGCCATTTGTTATTTTTTTTATTATTTTTGTGGGCATGTTTTCAGTTTCTAGGGTCACATTTAACTGCTTTATTCTGTTTATAATTGTTGCTGTTATTTTATATCTTTGCTCTAATTGCAAAGAATTAGCTCTAATTGGGTTATTTCATTGTGATCTTGAATGTCTCTACAACACATGATCCCTTTGGTAGTTGTTTGTAAGCTTCAATATTATTTCTGTGTTAAGTAGAAACATAAAGTGTCCGTGTAAACACAGTAATAAGGAATTTTTAGTAGAATATTCCATGGTCAGATGCTTTATGATTTTCATGATGTGATATTTGGTTACTCAGTTAACCTAGTTTATTGCTTGACTGTAAGGTTAGTGTAAAATGCATGATGTGTCTTACAGCAGTTTGTTAATGATACTAAGAATGTTAACAGCTTCATAAGACTAGCAGCATTGTACATCACTGCACATTCCACACAAAGCTGGACATTTCTTGTGTAGTGTTAGATACAGACATTATACGTTCTGTCCTCTAGGTAGATGTAGGACTTCAGGTCATGTTTTAACAGACTAGATGGGATTTGAGGTTCCAGTGATGGTGCCTTTGAAGATATAGTAAGGAACACAGCACCGTGTAGTTTGGTGGATAGGTAAATGTGTTCTGGGAGAACCTGCTGCTTCTATGTGCAGGTATTTACCTGTGTACAAATTACACAGCAAAGAGTCATATTCATGGATTGGGAGCATTTAAGAACTACGTGTTGAAGGAAGTATTTGGGCGTGAGACAGGCGGATTATCAAAAGGTAGAAAATTACGTAACAACGCTTTGTTTAGATATGTGCAATAAATAGAATGAAGGCTAAACAGGTCTGCGGATCCTCAAAGAATATGTTTGGGAAATATGTTGTATTCTCTGTCAGAGTACATCTTTGTGCTAATGTCATTCCTTGGCAGTATCATTATCATTCATTCACTATAAATGACCATGACTGATAATCAATGGATCATAAATTATTCAATCATAAGTATTAGCTAAGATATGAGGTTATGATGGCACTGACTGTGAAAAGAAGTACCATCTTCTGAGATGTGCTGGCATGCAGCAGGTCCCACCAAAATGGAGGTATATGGTGTTACACCCAGAAGACAGTATTTGTTGATATAATAATCTGTTTCCTTAGTACGATTCATTTGGGGCTCCTTATTTTGTGCAAATGCATATCCTGCAGTCCATTGACCTATCAGTCTGGTAGATAGGTACCATCATTTCAGAAACATTGCTGCCTGTCTACCAGACAACATGGCATCACAATCCAGAACACTGAATGCCATGAGAACCTCACATCTCATACAAGTGCCTTATTTTGACGTGTTCTAGCTCTGCATAATAACATCTCTTGTAGAAATAGCTTTCCCCATATCTGTTTTATGTAATGCTTTGTAACTTATTAATAAAAGTGTATGAAGCTTTCTGCTTGTCTTTTTAATTAATCTCTTTTCCTTTACTCTTCCATCCTTGGTAGTTATACTGCACAGCAAAGCATGGTATGCAAAGTCTTGCATTGTAGTTTCTCTTGTTTCATTAGGCTATATTGGGTATTTATTCATAGCACTGCAAATTTCAAAGTTGTATATGCATTTACAATTTAACTGTTTGTAAAATATTTTAAAATAATCTTCCAGCATTGGTTGTACATACAGAGGAACACCATAAACAATGTAGATCAGTTTAGCCATTTTCAGGCATAGATTTGAATTCAGGACACCCACAATATTGAACAACAGTGATCACTACTGCATCTGTACATGAAGTACAGACAAGGAAGACATGATAGTAAGATCCAACATATTTGTCTCTTTATGTATGCACAGTTCATCTCCAGGTCTACTGAGTAGGTTTCACTTCATTTTGATATTTCACTTTACACCAATAATGGTCAAGTAAATACCATTCTTTGTTTCACTTGTGCAATACCACCTGTACTTCACATGATGTTCAAACTGAAACTAATTGTGATTCAGGTCTTATGGTATGTACTGCTATGTTGCTGGATATGTGATTGTCATGTTTAGAAGGACTGTAATGCCTTCATTGTCAAGATACGAGCACTCCAAGAATACCATTCTTCTTGGTCTTCTTGACCCATGAAGTTGGAGGCATCAGGCAGCACTACAGTCACATCCCATTAGACCTTAATCTCCAGCTGCACTGGTGTTGCAGTTGAATAAATGTTTGGAGATTTACTCACTTATCCCATATTTGTGGCAGATTTAATAAAGGTTGGGTTATTTGGAATTGACCATGGTGTACCTTGCTACAGGTAGTTTTCTTTCACAAGTTAAATTCGGTATTCCCACATAAGTGGCTTGATTCTGTATCTTTAACTTTAAATGTTTTTGAGATGGTGAATACTTATTTAAATACTCTGAAAAATATTTTTGCGGACTTAGTGTCTTATGGCATCTGTAGTGCACATTTAGTTTCAAATTTGTATGTGAAATGAAGTGTAACAAAGGCCAAAATGAGATATGCAGAACAACCAAGAACATATTTGCAAAATATGTACACTTTACTTGAGTAAAAACCTCAAATATATTTGTAACTCTGGAAAACCTGCACAATAATGTGAATGTGAGGGTGTGGGTAAGTATTTGATACTAGTACCTGCAGAAATTTCAACAAAAATGTCTCAAAGACAAATTTTGTCAAAAATACCTAACCTGAATAACTTGAGAAATTCTGTAAAGGCAGCTGTATTTCTGCTGAGGTACTGAAGTTGGTGGAATAAGAATATGGGCTGAGTGGTGCTGCTCTCCACAGAAAAATCTCTGGCTACGGTGGACAGTGCAATACAGATTGAGATGTGCCTTTAACTGCCACCCTCTTCTGGTGTTATTCACATCTACTTCATAACACATATACAATGAAAGAAGAACGAGTATTAGCCTTTTATAAGGCTGTAAAATTCATTATATGCATGTTTCTGGTTGTCTTCCTCCTCATATTCCGTTGCCCTCTGAACCACTATTACAGATTTTCATTACGGTTGGTATTAATCACATGAATTTGGAATACTATCACACTTTCATACATCTTTAATTCCCTACCATCAGTAATGTAAATGTGGAAGTCATGCAAACTTCTGAGGTGTTACCAATTTATTATCACTTAATATATATCCTTATGTTATTGGAGGTATGTTATCATCAAAAACTATACCAATTTTGTTACGGAACTCGAGGTATGCTGGGATATGACACGGTGCCGACTGGTAAATAGTTGCTGACATTTGGAGGAGCTTGCTGCCTTCATCTTCAGGGTCAAGCAGTACTCATCTTGGAGTGCTTATATCCTGACACTAGAGGACGATAGCCCCCCCCCGGGAAGATCAGTAACTAATCGACGCAGTGCCATATCAAAAGACTTGAATCGGCATTAAAACTGCTGTGATAAATTCAGATCTTGCAGCTCTCTCATGTTCTGCATGACATGGTGACCAATTCAGAGTTTGTATTTAACTTTGCTTTGATGGCATTAACTAACAAGCCACAGCTGCAGATGTGTGAAAGTAGATATGGAGATATAATATAAACATATCAACAGAGTTTGTCTCAAACCATTTATATATATATATATATATATATATATATACACACACACAAGGAGTCAATAAATCTTACAGCTATACTGTATATGACATACTAGAATCTGTTAGTTAAAATGGTGCACAGAAATATATCGCTTGTATGTTACATACAGTGTGTTCTGCAGTAATACCGTCTGAATTATCTGCACAAACAGTAATAATTATTTTATTTTCCTAATTCATGCTGGTGCTGTTAACCGTTTACAGGAGTACACAGTATGTCAAGAACTCTGCTCAAACCTGCATGTTCTTGAATATTCAGTGCAGGAACCAAGAACACCTTTGCACATTGGTACACTTTCAAACAACAAGCCTTATGTCTTAATTTTACATTTAAGAACTCTTTTAAAATTTTCCTACTTAATTACATAATTTTGAAGAACCAGGTCTTCTGGGAGGTATTGCTGTGTCATTTGATTAGTAGTTGGCTATGTCTGAAGGATTGTAATGCCTGTTTCTTCAAGTTCGGCAGTCAGAGAAGACTGCTTGACTGTAAAGATGAAGAAACCATGGGGCCTTTTAAATGTCAGGAGCTACTCAAACAAGAACAAAATGTTACATCCCAGAGGACTTCAGTCTTCAGGAGTACTGCTGTGAGAACCTCAAATGTAACATTACTTGTGTTTTTACTTTGGTTGTATTATATGCAGAATAAATGCCCAAAGATGCATTCATCCATCTTCAGGTCTAAAATCTGCCACCCCATTAGAGCATCACATTAATGCGCCCATTAATACATAATTTCCAATAAACTCTTATAAATTATACCATTTGAACAGATATTTAGTCGGCATCATATTTTCAGAACATAGTATTAAAATGTCCAAACTCCCCCTCTTAGCATATACCTCCTCTGAACTCATATATTCAACATATATGTTTTCTGCCTATTTAGCACAAGCTAACAAGCATGGGACCAAACGGAATGGGGCTGGTGGGACCCGGACATCTCTGTATTCCATAGAGTTCAGTCCCCATCGTGATTGCAGCCGGGGATTGGGTGATGATAGTGTGCAGTTTGAAGATGATATTGAAACGCATGTTCCTGCACCCCAACTGTCACCTCGTCCAATGACACCTCGCCGTGTCAAACGGCGAAGTGTCATATCACGTGGGTCCACTGGTCGCAGTTCTCTGCCACACTGTCATGACAAACGCTCCAGTGTAAGGTAGGTTTGTGATCACGGTAGTGAGTCTTTGTGTTCCTTATCATTACCCTTTGTGTGTAATACAGAGGTTTGTCTTTCAGTCCCTCTGTTTGTTGCACCTCCAGAACCACCAAACTCTCATTTTACAATAATTTAGTCCCCACATTTATCAAGTTTCTCAGAAATTGATCATCACACAGAGATATTGAAGCTTGATGTAATATCCAGGGTAATTATTAATTCACTTACCAGCTGCAACTCTTGGCATACTGTCAGCTGCCACACTGCAGCTACATTTAAGCGGCAACATGGCTGAGCTGTTGCACTGTGTCAGTGAATATAATTTGCTGATCACCGAATAGCCACAGAAGACCATAAGACTGTCATCTTTTACAGTCAGGACAAAAACTCTTAGCAAAACAGTCTGTCCCTCAGATATTTAGCACATATTTTGGAGAAAGCAAACATGACTTAGAGAATAAGTTTGTTAAAGGTGGGTGAAAAATGTACAGATTTCATGCTACTAAAGGCAGGAATTTGTGGGAGTACAAAATGACAGTACATCCTCACATGCCATATGTGCAGTATTTTCTACATGTCCAATTGGTATTGCAGTTCTGTTAACATACTCCTAAGCATATCTGTCTGTGCTTACTATGTTGCATGCATGACTGGAGTTTACAATACTTCAGCAGTGTTTGACAAAAAGAATACATAGACCATGGCCCTCTTGAAGCAGCATAACGAGAAGTAAAAACAGATTGTCAGGTTTCCTTGGTTGCCACATGATTGTAACATCTTGTTTCTCACTTCTTTCTGTTTTTCATTCATTCTTTTATTTCCCCTTCTCTTGTTTGTTTCCTTGTTTCTTTCTTCACATTTTCCTTCTTATCTGTTCTCTTTCCATGATTCCTTACTTCTGCTTCTTCCCAATGTAATGCTGTTGTAGCAGTTGATATTGTGTCTGCAGGTACAATAATAATATGAGGTCATCACTACGAACATCAGGTCGCCGCACAAAGCTGCAACATCAGAATCCAGTGACTCGCCTCATAGAGCAGCAGCAACAACAGCGAACGCTTGCTGACTCCTCCACTTCAAATGACTCAACACGTCTCAACCTTTTCGAACCTTCCTCTTCACAAGCAGACCTTTTGTCAAATTCCAGCACCCCACACTGGAAGAAGGCCTCAGGCCATACTAACCCTCTCTACCAGCAGAGCTCTGTACAGTCCCTCAATGACGACGATGATGTGTACAACAATCGACCATCATCAGCGAGGTCCAGCTACTCAAACTATCATGGCACAAGGCCCATCAGCTGCTATGTTGGACCAGGAGGAACGCCTGCATATTACATTGCAGGACAGGCAACGGCACAGGTTCCTGTCACCAATACACACAGACGCAGTAACCATGCCATTGCAAAAACAAGGCCTACGTCTGGGTTCTTGAACAGTGGTCCTCCAGCATATCAAGTACAGGGTGTAGTTGACTCAGAAACTGTTATCTGAACAGCACACCATGTCCTTCTGAGGAGTGACTTTGGTTAAACAATATTTTTCTGATAACTTCACGCAAGACTGTTGTGTATGCCTTTCATTCCCTCAGAAGGGCCATGGGACCACAGTGTGTTGAATGACTCTTTACCTGCAGCGTGCACAATGGGACATCATTCATGCCTCAGAACATCAATAAAACTGTAACTATTAAATTGTTCCCTTAACAGTTTTAATTTGACAGAACAGCTGTTTGGGCTGTGACATAGGTATTAGGTGCATACTGATGTCCCTAAGGATGTAATAATGCAATAAATGTTTGATTAACCATTTGCAGTCCAGTGGTTACTTCATGTACCACCAGGTTTTAATATTCAAAAATTCTGTGTTCTGCCTACACAGTGTATTTATGTGTTCTGTATGGATCTCAGAACAAACAGTGATTATATCACTATATATCACAAACTGGTCGGTTTTTAGAGCCAAGATGGGGTGTTTACTGTGTGGTACAAACTGAATATTTAAGTATAATTCAGGTTCAGGTTAGTCTTTAAAGGGTTAAGTGTCAGGGTTAAAATGGTACTTGGGCTATAATCATAACCAGGTATCAAAACAAATCTCAAATGTACCTGGACCTGAACTTGTAGGCTAGTATTACTATACTGCTCCTAACTTCAGGTGATGTGGCTCAGGCTGGTTGTGATACAGTATGACACTAACATTTAACAAGCACAGGCACTTTTTTAACTTTCCAAACTGGCCTAAATTGTAATGAGGGGCCCACTTTGTAACAATTTTTATTGTGCTAGTACAGTTGTGAAGTTAGAAGTAACACAAAATTTGTGTTTCATGATTAGGCCTACAGCTCTTTACTGTTGAAAGTTATATCAGTGTCAACAGAATACAAAATTTTATAAAAGTGGGTACAGGAAACAGCAGTTCTTGTTAATGAGATGTGAGGTTTTCTTGGCAGTGAAAATATAGATTATAATGTTCTTGGTTATGACTTTGCTTACTGTCATAGGTGGTCATCTTGCAGAATGTTGGTAGCCGACTTAGAAGATTACACAGAGCCATGTTGGTATGATTTGTTGTCCAGTTGTGCTAATTTAGGTTCTTTCAATGTCTGTCACTTGAAATGGTCCTTGATACTTTGACTTGGTGCCTTGGTCCTTCTGTTTTTTTATATGATAGATAGTCAATGATCCCACATTTTATGAAGCCGTAGCCTCTCTTCAGCTCTTGCCACTTTCAAGCCTCCTAACTGTTTCAAGTTTCTGAAGAAATGTCGAAGTTACATGCTTAATCTTGCCAGCAGTACCTTGTTTCCTCTTCTTTGGATCATTTGAAGCCATTATAATAGCTCATTTGGCTCAACAAGTTCCAGATAGGCCAAGATGAAGTTACAGAATCAGCAGGCCTATGCCACCACAAGTTATGGACAGCAGAACTTCCCATCTTGGGACTACTTTCCTGAAGTGCTGAAGTGTCAGGAGTGCCAGATTATGGGATGCCGAATTAAAGGAATTCTACTGTAGTAAGATCGCACTGCTTCTTCCAGTGACATATTCCACCTCCCAGATTATGTCATGGTTTTCATTAACTATGTGTGAGAGATCCACACTAATAGATCCCTGGTTAAAATGATTTCAGTGTAAACCCCACTTTACACAATGATGGAATCAAATTTCATGATTGACAAAATATGTTATATTTTTCCAGAGCTATAACCATATGAAACTACAGATTTAACAGGTGTTTCCATATAATTTCACAATATGCAATGTTTTTGATGAAGTTAAAACTGTTACACATAAAACTGGGGCATGACTTTCAAATTGAGTTTTGTAAAGAGAATTATCAGCAGTTATTAAAGGTCTGCAAATCAGTTGTTTACTATGTGAGATTTGAGGTGTTCAGGGCAGTGTGGCTGAACATTCAGGTCTTCCAGGACATGACACTGGTGCCAGGTGAGTAGTACCTGACATTTTGAAGAAATGTAGTCCCTTCATCCTACATGATCAAGCCCTTCAAGCATTGCAAGAATTCTTGGATTGCTTGACCCCGAAGATGAAGGGACTACATTCCTTCAAAATGTCGAACACTACCCACCCAATAACAGTGTCACATCCAAAGAGTTTTGAATCTTATTCGTTTGCTCTCACGAGCAAGTACATTGTCACCTTGAGTATTTCTTTTATGGGTTACTCAAAAGACACATCAGTATCTCAGAATATGTAGTGTGACTGATGAGTTTGAAGTTAGAAGAAAGCAGTCATGACCTAATCAGTGTATATTCCAGCACTGGCCTCGAGGGACTGAGGAAACGAAGTGAAGAGCTCAGGCATAATATTCAGTGTCCAGGCCAGGATATTAACCAGGCACTGTAATTATTAAATCTGTATCTATTCAATCCATTGTGCCTCTCAAACAAGGCCTATTTACCACACATTTGTTGTTACACTTCATATTTTTGGTCATGTTATTAAGGATATAGCTTTAATGGCAGCTGTGAATCACCAAAAGCAATACAGTAATGATGTGTGTAACCATGAATGTCGTAAGTTGTGTGTGTGTGTGTGTATATATGTACTTTAATCCCAAGTTTTCGGACAGTGATTGTATTTATTACACATAGGATTACTTGGTTTCTGGACTTTGTCCACTCTAGTGTTCCAAAAATACAGTTTTTTCCAAAATTGAAATTTTCCATTCTCAGGTGAAAGGATGGGGAGGCACCTGCTCATCTGGGTGAAAAATTAATGGTGTGGGTGGAAGGGAGGTGAGGGGAATATTGAGAATGGCTCTTTGTATCTGACTCGAATGAGAAGGTGCCTCCCCACCCTTTGCCTAAGGATGGAAACTTTTTTTTTTAGCACTATACAGTGTGCAGTGTTCAGAAACAGAAAAAAAATATATGTATATATTAATTTAATTGTTGAGAATGTCAGTAGTGTTTACAGCAAGTGTACGTGGCACCCTGTAGAACAGTGAATAGCAATAGTACATGGGACCCTCTCCTGTAAAATCAGTATTTGTAAATCCAACATATCACAACATTCTGAATCACAGATCATAGAATAAAATACACATATTTGCTCACTTACAGTTTAGTAAAACCTCATTAATTTGAAACTTAAGGGAACAAAAGAATTGGATAAACTGAGTCACCCCTGACATTGCATATTCACGGGGCACATTGTTATTTAGATGTTGATGCAGCGCATTAATGTGGCACAGTGTACTCTGATGTTTATTTGGCACTGTGTACTTCGATGTTGATTATTCACCATAAAGTTGCACAATGAACACCAGAGACCATTGGATTTGTGTTTGGAAGTGTGGTATTTATTGTAGCAGCCAGTTCTTAACATACTGGAACTCTACGTAGTACACTCACCAACAAATGCACTATTTATTAACTTGGTTAAAAGTTTTAAATTTATGTTAAAATACACAATAATATCACTCTTACATGTTTCGGTCTTTAATGACCATCATCAGGGAGCTTTGTCTGTACCAAACTAAAGTTATATTTATGTTAAAACAATTGGTAAAATTATGTCATCATATATTGTATATTAGGTGATGTGGCAGCATGTCTGCAGTGGAAAGGTATGTTTTAAATTAATGCAAAATATGAATAAATATAAATATAGATTACAAAAAATAGGCAAGTAGACAAGTAGCAAAGTGACAGGCTTACCATAGAGCGGCATGTGTGATGTGTGCAGTGCAGAATGAGACTGAGTCAGGGGGTAGAGGGATATGTGACGTTTCTGCGAGCTCATAGACAGGGTTGATGTCAATGACCTGTTGTTTGGTAATCAATATTTTGTGTTGGTAGAATGCTTGTATATAGAAGGTTTCCCAGCAGTTCATGTGTGTGCCCTTGTGACATGGTTTTAATAATTCTAATGTTTCTGATGCGTTCCCATATTCATGCTTATTGTTTCATATGTGTAACGCATAAGCAGATGTTGGGTTATTAGTTCATACATATCTTACATGTTCTTCACGTCTCATGGTTATGGATCTCCCTGACTGTCCAGTATATGCGTTGTTACATGTGTTGCATTTTAACTTACATATTCCACTGGGATTTTCTGGGCCCTGTTTTTCTGTTAGTTGTTGGTGTATTGTACATGGTCGGACAATAAAGTTCGCGAACTCATCGCGGTAAAATTGCTACATACCTCATTGCTGAATGCCACTGTGGTCATCTTCAAAGTATTCCCCTTGGGAAGCTATGCACCGATGCCAGTGCCTAGTCCACCCTTCAAAACAATTTTGGAACTGGTTTTGTGGAATGGCCTTCAGAGCTGCCGTTGTATTACTCCTGATGTCGTCAATGTCATCAAAATGCCTTCCTTTCAATA
>Ga0123355_10009202_pt1 | contig 14994 bp, 12 predicted proteins | sample TergutEmb28metaG_3_FD_89872 | JGI IMG/M metagenome (GOLD analysis project Ga0123355, IMG submission 89872) | Embiratermes neotenicus P1 segment gut microbial communities from Petit-Saut dam, French Guiana - Emb289 P1 | ecosystem: Host-associated > Arthropoda: Insects > Digestive system > Gut ...
CGCACAGATGAAGTTTTAGCAAAAACACCGGAAATGCTGCCCGCCGTAAAACAAGCAGGCGTTGTAGACTCTGGCGGAATGGGCATTGTATGCTTCTTTAAAGGTGCCCTCGAAGCCCTTTTAGAAAAAGAAGAAATCCAACTTTTAGAGCAGGCTGTTGGTGTAACAGAAGGCACAACCGCCGCCGCAATGAATATAGACGATATAAAATTTGCATACTGTACAGAATTTTTAGTAGAACTGGCTAAGGAGAAAAAACCCGGCGTTTCCCAAGACGCTGAAGGGGTTTTACGAGGATACCTTCCAGGCATTGGAGATTCTGTTGTTGTAATAGAAGATGAAGGCCTTGTAAAAGTACATGTGCACACTAACAACCCCGGCAAAGCCTTAGAAAAAGCACTGCAGTTTGGCCAGCTTTTAAATATTAAAATCGAAAACATGAAAGAGCAGCACTCAGAATTACTTGAATTTGCAGAATCTAACGAGCCGCCAAAACCCCTAGGCATTGTGTCAGTAGTCGCAGGGGCAGGCATGGCAGAACTTTTTGTAGGCCTCGGTGCAGACTATGTCATTGAGGGTGGCCAAAGCATGAACCCAAGCGCAGAAGACATTGCAAAAGCCGTAGAAAAAGTGAACGCAGAAAATGTTATTGTTTTACCAAATAATAAAAACATTATTTTAACAGCCGAGCAGGCCGGAAAACTAGTAAAAGACAAAAAAATCCACGTGGTTCCAACCTTGTCTATACCACAGGGGGTGTCCTGTATCGTCAGCAATTCAGATACAATCAGTATCGAAGACAACATAGAAGGCATGAAAGAAGCCATGGCAGAAGTCCACAGTGGACAAATTACCCATGCCGTGCGAGACACTGTTTTGGATGGACGTAAAATAAAAGAAGGCGACTTTTTATGCATTTACGATGGAGACATTGTACAGGTAAAAAAATCCCTAAAAACTGCCGCCCAAGCCCTAGTGCAGCACATGTTAGACCAAGGCGGCTCTCTCGTTAGCATCTACCACGGCGAAGGTGCTACAGAAAAAACCGCAAATGAACTAGTAGAATTTGTAAGCAAAAAATATCCTCAGGCAGAAGTAGAAGTGTACGAAGGCGGCCAACCCCTTTACAGCTACATTTTGTCGGTTGAATAAGTTTAATGGGCGGAATAATCTTATTTGGCGCAGCCGGTTCAGGCAAAACAACCATTGCGTTAGAATTGGCGCAACATCTAAATTTTTGGCATCTGGATTTAGACGATTATCATTGGCGATGGGATACCGAAATACCATATACCGTCTTACGTCCGGCAGAAGAGCGGATTAACCATATAATGAATGACATATCCCAACACGCAAATTTTGTAATGTCAGGCAATATGTGGAGCATCCGTAAAACATTTGAACATCTTTTCGACCTAGCCGTACTGGTCACCGCTCCAGTACAAGTAAGAGCAGAGCGCATCCGCTCTCGCGAACTTGCCAAATGGGGCAATAGAATACTGCCCGGCGGCGATATGTATGCAGCAAACCCAATCTACCACCAAGACCATCTCGAAAGAGTGCGCAATGATTTTGATCAAGATAAGCAGCACGACGCCTGGGCTAAAGAACTGTCCTGCCCTGTGCTTAACATAGACGGAACGGCACCAATTGAAGAAAGTGTTGTGCAAATTCATGAATATTTCAAAACTTACAGGAGTGGGTGCTAAACGCGCCCATTCTTTATATGCAGCGGGGATTCACACGGTAATGGACTTACTAAACTACTTTCCACGAGATTACGATGACCGCTCTCAATTTAAAACTGTAGCAGAGCTTACCCTTGGTGCAGTAAATACAATCACCGGCACGGTTGCCCAGGATCCAGAAAATGCTGTTGTCAAAAGAAAAAACGCGCCACCTCTTAACATTACAAAAGTAATTATCCGAGACAGCACCGGTACTTTAGAAATCCTATGGTTCAATCAACCATATCTAAAAAAATATTTCAAAAAAGACAGCATCTATGTGTTTACCGGAAAAGTACAAAATACTTATGGTGGTGCAAATATACAAATGCAGTCCCCGGAATATGCACTATGTAACGATAATGCACTTTCCCATGGGCGCATTGTGCCTGTGTATACCCCACCAAAACAATTTTCGCAAAAAACTTTTAGGGCGTTAATTCACCAGGCATTAAAAGCTGCAATAGATGAGCATCTAAACACAGCCTTCGCTGACAATATTCCCGCTGCCATTCGTGAAAAATATAACCTATGCAGCAGAAAAATCGCCATTTCAAACATCCACTTCCCCGAGTCTAACGAACTTTTCCTAGCCGCAAGACGCCATTTGGTATTCGAAGAACTTTTTTTTATGCAAGCGACGCTTATGCAAATGAAAAAAACCGTAACGTCACAGCCAGGCATTATTTTGCAAGATGTTGACTACACCCCACTACTGCAAACGCTGCCATTTTCCCCAACAAATGCCCAAATAAACGTACTTGCAGAAATCGCACGAGATATGTCCAGCGGGCATAGGATGAACCGCCTCGTACAAGGAGATGTAGGCTCCGGCAAAACAGTGGTTGCCATGGCGGCAGCATACCTTGCCATGAAAGCAGGCTACCAAGCTGCCCTTATGGTACCTACAGAAGTTTTAGCCAGCCAGCATTTTTCACAATGCGAACACTTTTTTGCACCGTTAGGATTTGAAACGGTATTACTCACAGGCAGTCTTGGTGCAAAAGCACGGCGAGAGGCACTCGCAAAAATTGAAGACGGACGCGCCGCCATGATCATTGGCACCCACGCCTTAATACAAGAAAAAGTGGCATACGCAAACCTTGGCCTTGCCATTACCGACGAACAACACCGTTTTGGCGTTAACCAACGACTAAGTCTTACAGAAAAGGGCGCATTTCAAAATTCAACTGACTCCAAATTGGAATCAGTTGAAAAATTCTCTCCACATACATTAGTTATGACAGCAACGCCAATCCCCCGCACATTAGGCATGATTCTGTACGGCGATTTAGACATTTCCATCATAGATGAACTCCCCCCAGGGCGGCAGGAGATTAAAACCCACTCCGTTACATCAAAATACAAACAGCGACTTTTCGGCTTTATCCGCAAAGAAGTAGAATCCGGACGGCAAGCATATGTAATTTGCCCTGCGATAGAAACAGCAGAAGAAACAGACGAAGAATCAAAGGCAAAACCCTTGCAAAATGTCCTAGATCACACACAAGAGCTCACCCTAGCCCTGCCCGATATAAAAACATCCTATCTCCACGGCAAAATGAAGCCTGACGAAAAACAACAAATCATGCAAGACTTCAAATCCGGAAAAATAAACGTATTGGTATCCACCACAGTTATTGAAGTGGGCGTCCACGTAGCAAACGCAACACTTATGATAATACAAAATGCCGACCGCTTCGGGCTTTCCCAACTACACCAACTTAGGGGCCGTGTAGGCCGTGGCCAGCACCAGTCCTACTGCATACTCATTACCGACACCAAAAACACTGAAACAAAATCCCGCATGAAAGCAATGTGCGACACTACCGATGGTTTTAAATTGGCAGAACTTGACTTAAAACTACGCGGCGCAGGCGACTTTTTTGGCACTCGCCAACACGGCCTGCCATCCTTTTCCATCGCTAATTTATATAGGGACATGGATATTTTAAAAGACGTACAATCCACAATAGTCGAAATAAGCCGCCTATCAATAACCGAAAACGAAACCACTGCATTAAAAAAACGTATCGCACAAGTTTTAAACGATACCCATGGCGGCGTAATGTAAAAATTCTATTCTAGTTAAAAAATTGTGTATATTAATGGGTAGATTAGGAGTGAATAACATGAAGAATAAATTGATTGGATTATTTATACTATTTGCTATTTTGATGGTATCTTGCGGTAATCCGTCAACATATATAGATGATTATACCCCCATCGATGAAACAATACCTTCAAATGATTATGGGCTAAATGATATATGCACCCAGGAAGAACAGACAGATATTCAAGATATCCCATTAATCATCTTCACCCCAACAGCAGGTGGCACAATGGTGGATACCCGCATACCAGATAAACTTGCCCATGCAGTGCTGCGCCACTTTGCAGCCATAGAATCCAAAGACATGGACGCCTTCCGTGATACACTTATTGGCGAAGACGGCGTAGACATGAACCACCATATATATCTCATGCATAAATATTTTGAAAATGCGACAGAGATCCTATGGCACGCATGGCATGGGGATGATGCAATAATCCCGGAAGAACATGATTGGAGCAGCACAAAATACATTGCCCTAGGCGGCAGTGGACTTTTTGTTGAAGAAATAGGCCTAGTAGACTATGGCTTGCCCTCTGAACATTGGCGAACGTCCATACTACGTGTAGTAGTAACCAACAATTTGGGCCTACGCCATGTGTACATGTTATTAGCCGGGTTAACCGATTGGGACTACGATTGGGATTTCGACGAGGACACCAACGAATGGATATCCCGCCCACATATTCCAGAAGGGCGTATCACTCGGCACCTGCGCTTTCCAAACGATTGGTGGTGGGATGATCATATGCAGCAAGAAATGATTATCGGCTTCCTATATCGCAGCTACCCTACCCTTTTTATGGACACATACATGCGCAATATGATTGCAATAGATTATGCTAACGGCCAGCGGCCAAGGTTTTTACCCGCAGGTTTTATCAATCACAATAACTGGGAACTACCAAGCCCCGCAACATGGTTTACGGCCCACGAATTTTTCCCTGGAGATATCACATTGGTGGTTGCGTTTACGATGCCAAACACCCAGGGCATCGTACTCGCTACGCGCGTGTATCGCTTCCATGAAAATGATTTTGTATTGCTAGGTGAATTTGACCGCTTCTTAATTTTTCACAAACATCAAGATAACAGCATAATTATGGAAACATTAGACCAGATAAACCGCATCACAAGCCTTTATCACATAGCGTTGTACGAACCCTGGGAGTACATTGATACATCCGGTTCACGCCATATCGGCAGAACATGGCATCAAGACCTCATTCCAAAAAATATTTTTGTAGATGTTGATTTTGATGATATCGAACATGAATTGTGGGCATATTTTGCAAACTCTGCCCCCCTTAAAAACATCGTTACAGAAGAGACTCTCCACGCACTTGCAATCCGTTCCGGCCATGAAAACACCCGCAATATCATTGAACTTACCAACGATACGATCTTTGAGCCATCAAATTACACAACGATACAAGCAAGCGATGAAATACAAATAACCATCGCCCACATAACAGATGAACTTTTAAAACAGTACGATTCCTTCATAGCGTTCTCCCAATGGGGACGGAATCTGCAAAAAGCCTCCGACGACCTACAACGAGGCATCGCTTTTATTTCAAATGTGCCTATCCGCAATTTTCGATATTTGAGCATTAACAGCGCAGAAATTCAATTTATCGTGGAAGAAGATTTATTTGTGTTAGATAAATTATTACCAAACGTTCCACTTCTGGTAGATTGGGCAGCAATGGGTTCTGGCGCATATGGAGGCTTTGCTTTTGATGATGAATTTGGCACAACAAGATATTTTGGATTTAATTACTGTGCAAAAGGATACACAGCATTTAGATTTAAAGAATTTATGGGCGATAATCTGGCATTTGAAATGCCCAATACAAAAACGAGGCTTTATGCTAGACAACTATCAGGAGGCACTGCAATTTGGTCAAACACCTCACTGCCGGACTTTCAATTCATCGAGGTGCTCATTGGCAATGCTGGATATGAAAAGATATATTTATATCCTAGCGAAATACTATCATCCAGATCAATTTTAGAGCCCTACGAATTTTTTTGGACAGACGTTTTGCTTGTTACCACAACAATTTCAACAAACGCCATTTCTTTTTTAGATGAAAACGGCCTTCGCATATACTTTTTACTATCCATAAGCGGATATGATGGCTCAATTATCCTTACGCCTTACCCTCTCAATGAAAGGGTAGAGTTTTAATAGATGGAGGAAAACACATGCTAATGCCCTATTTACATTTTAACGGCAATTGTGAAGAAGCTTTCAACTTTTATGCCGAAGCTTTTGGAGGAAAAGTAGAAAGTATAATACCCTACGATGATAGTCCAAATAGCAAAGTAATACATGGAGAAGTTATGCTAACCAAAACAGGAGGCGTCAGCGGTTCAGACTCCATTCCACCCGAACCCCTCCCGGAAAAATATGAAATTCTTGTTCATCTCCCCTCACGAGAAAAGCTAGACGTCGTGTTTGCAAAACTTTCAGACGGTGCCAAACATATTTCAAGCTTCGAACCGCACACGCCGGGTGATAGTGGCGGTGGCGCATATGTGACGGATAGATACGGTTATTCATGGATTTTGTGTTCCAGTGTAGAGTGATAGCGTTATTAACAGCTGTCTTTCGGAGAAAAACAAAAGCAGGAAGTTCATCACTTTGACTGAAGTGATGGAACTCCCTGCTTTTCTTATTAATTGGATATATGATCATCGTTTTACTGTGCTATAACTCATTTAGAAGTATGGTTTTACAACTACCTAAAGTGTATGGCGTATTCTCTAACGCAACTTTTTACATTGAAAATCCAGTAAAAACTTAACAACACTACATCATTTCAGCATTAAAAACCTTAGCAGATATCGGCGCAGCAACCAAATCCTTAATATCTTCCCCAAGCTGAATAAAATGCGGTAATGTCATATGCGTATCCAGTGCGGCCTTCGACTCCCATTCCTCCACTATCGTAAATTTCAATGGATTCTCCACATCCGCATACAGGGTGTAAAAATTACAGCCCGGCTCTTTCCGTGTTTCCTTAACACATTTACCAGCAGCTTCTGCAAATTTTTGTGCCATTCCCTCTTTTACCTCAATAAACGCGTGAACAATAACCATGCTACTCCTCCTTAAAATGTTTGCCTTTACAATTGCTACAACTTACTCTATCTTAGCAGGAAATTCCATCAACATCAATCATAAGGACAAGTGTTACAAATCTGTAAGCTCTTGTCCCCTTTTCTATTCCCCTGCATATCATGTTATATGGCGGAAACTATGCACAACACCTAATCCGCTAAAAGGGGAGAATTCAACATGAAACAACAATTGATAAAAGCAGCAAAAAAAGTCATTATCATGGCTATTTCAATAACCATGATAACTGGAAGTGTCGCCTTTACTGCCCATGGGTCTGATTCCAACGGCGATGCCAGCAACGAGTCCAGACTCGCCGAATTACTGGAAATTGTTGAAAACGCAAGAGATGCCGTCGAAGAAAAACTAGACGCCATCGAAACCATTATAGCTGATAGCAACCTATCCAATTTTGAAAACGGCACCGTCACCAACGAAAATATTGGCGAAGTTGCCGATCTTGTAGATGGCGCAAGCGATGCTGCCCAAGCCGCAAATGAAGCCAGCGAACATGTGCAAAAAGCTATAGACGCTGCCGAAGAAGCCTTAGAAATTGCACAAGAAGCATTTGAAGCCGCACAAGATGCAATAGAAACCGCACAAAATGCCATAGACGCTGCCGAAGCAGCTGTAGAAGCAGCAAATATAGCCATACAAGCGGCCATAGAAGCTGAAGAAAACTTTAATAAAGCACGCAACCTCCTCACCAATGCCACCTTAATCAGAATGGCAGAAGAAGAAGTGAATAGACTCCGAGAAGCAGCAATAGCCGCACAAAAAGCTGCCGAGCTTGCCATTGCAAGTAAAGAAGCCGCAGGCCGTGAGGTTTGGGAGTCCCTCAGCACCGCCCTTGATGCGGCAATCATCGCCTTCGAAGAATCTATAATCAGTTTTGAAAAAGCAGTAACCCAAGCCGAAATTGAAGAAGCCGCCAGACAAAAAATAGAGGCGAATAGAGCGATGGCAGATGCCCTATATGCACAATTAAACGCACTTTCACTAACCGCCATTGCAAACGCCGCCATAGAACATTCCAATATAGTTAACACCATGGCTCAGGCCGTTATAGACACAGCTCTCGAAACTATCCACCTTGCAGAAACTGCTGTAGAATCTGCTAATTATATGATTATCACCGTCAATAAAATCATCGAATCCGTTGAGGAATTTATCATAGGCATCATTAGCCAGCAAGATGGTGTGGTGGATATAAGAAATATCAAAGACGCTACATTTGTTGACTATGTATCATTTTACTACAACTTCTTGCGAGAGATGGCGATAATGGTTTACGGCTACGATATTGGCCCGGAAAAAACCGCCGAAGATTTCAAGTACATGTCCGTAGAAGAGTTTAACAAGGTAATAGATGCAATGAACAAAGCAGTTGCCCTAATACTCGCCCACAATGCCGCCGCCTATGCAGAATATAACGCAATGCTACAAGCCATTGAAACAGCCTTTAAACACGCAGCAGCAGGCACGCCGGAAGCAGCCTTGCCAAGCCCAATTCGAACCAGTGCCCCCATTACCCCCATCACAGGCGGTGGAGCCAACAATCACTTATTCACTAATGAGTTTCATCCGGTTTTTGTAAACTTGCTTCTTACGCATTGGAAAGATCATAACATGCATAGAAACATATCCGAAGAAGAACTGCTAAAAAAAGCAACAGCTATCGCAAATCAAGGCGTATTGCGCCGCCCAGACGATACCCCATGGGAAATGGTAAGTGTTGTAAGTGGAAACAACCCCACCTTTAGACCTGACGGCAACGGAAATTTCATTTTTACAACCACATGGAGTGTCAATCCTAATCAGCAACCATCCGGCCAGTGCCAGCAAATAATCGCCATCGACTGGAACATTCCAGGAGGCGGAGTCCACTCATATGTATGGTTTTTGGAAGGGATATATGCGCCAGGTCAGGAGATTAACTTAATCTTCACAGAGGCAATGCTTCGGTCAATAAGCGGCCATACCTTCAACGAAAATGGGGGAAGAGGCGGCAGCATAGTAATCAAACGCATTGCATACCAAGAAGACCTCGATCAAGTGCTTTTACAGCAGCTTCAAGCGCTTCCCACTACTTTTGCCACCATCCCTACAGTGCCATTTACAATGGAACACCCTAGCCTTGGTGATGTAGAATTACAAATTGCAGAATTTACCTTCTCCGGATTTGAAACGAGGTTTGACAGCTTCCCAGACCCAAATGAGGATAAGGAAGATGGTGACAATGAAGGCGACGAAGACGATGGACATGACGATAACAGCAGCACCAATGAGCCTACTCCCAATATTTTAAGAATCCAAAGTCTCACTACAAGCCCTCCTGCCATCACCAACCACCCATCAATAAATGATATGCCAGCAGAGGACATTCCCACAAATGATATACCTGTAGATGATGTGCCCCTAGAAGACATACCGAAAGAAGACGTACCTACAGATGACATCCCCACAGATGACACACCAGAAGATGATATACCTGTAGACGATGAACCCACAACTGACGTGCCTGCAACTGACCCACCTCCCCCACAAATGCCCCCAACAGGCGTAAACAATAGTCTTATACTGCTCATTATAGGGTTTTTCATATCATTCGCCGCATTTATATTACTGGGACTAGTGGTAAGGCGACGCTATTTTAAGCATGATCAGTAAAAAAATGAAACCGACCAATCTTAAAAGCAATCCGATAAAAGATACGATCATCATCATTCTAATACTGGTATGCCTGGCAGCATCCATTGCACTTGCCACAATGATAGGTATAGAGCTTACCAGCCGCTCTCAGGGGCGAGATTTTTTCTATACAATGCATTTAACTTACGTACAAACCCCTGTATGTGCAAATTACAGTAATACAAATATTATTCAAGCACAGGAGTTAGGGCCGGGAAATCCGGCCCCACTCCCCTCCATATATCCCCATCCAGCGCCAGTCATAGATTTTTCGGGCATCGTGTGCAGCTTCCCCGATGTTGTTGCCTGGATTGTTTTAGACAATACCGTTATTAATTATCCTGTGATGCAAGGAAATGACAATGCATTCTACTTAGCACACCTACCAAGCGGCGAAAAACATGTCATGGGTTCAATATTCATGGATTATAGGAACGCATCCGATTTTTCAGACAGAAACACGATAATATATGGCCACAACATGGCATCCGGCGATATGTTTGCCGTGCTTAATCATTACCAAAACCAAGCTTTCTACGATGCCCATCCAATAATGGAAATGATGACACCCCATAATCATTACACCCTCACATTGTTTGCAGCATATATGATCGATTCCGCAATAGAAACTGTACCTATAAGCTTTAATAACAATCAAGCGTTTGAAGATTTTATAATCCAAGCAATACAGCGCTCAAATTTCAGTGCGGATGTGAAAGTAAACGACAACGATAGACTAGTCACCTTAGTTACCTGTACAAATTTTGGGCCACCATCATACAGGTATATAGTAGTAGGCAGGCTTGAGAATACTCATTAGAAATATCGGATTATACGCTGCTTTCCATGAATGCCCAAAAGGGCATTTTTTGATTGTGCAATTCAAGTGGTTGCTCTGCACACTCACTTGATATTTGTACGCCGTGTCTTTCTCCGGCAATATAAAAATTTCTTGCTTGAATTATTTGCACTGCCGTCATACAATATCATCGCTGGCAACGCATTGATGCTGGGTAAGACCTACAAAAAAACAATCAAACACCAATCCAGAAAGCGAGGCACATCCCATGATATCAACAATTAAAGAATCTGGCTTCTGCCACGGAATACGCAAAGCCGTAGCCACCGCCGACAAATACGCCGAAACCATAAAACAGGGCCAAAAGGTATATTTATACGGCGACTTAGCAAACAACAGCCACTTAATGGACAAATACATCAACAACGGCTTTATCTTAACCCACAACCTATCCGAAATAGAGCCTAATTCCACCGTTATAATACGCGCCCACGGTATACCAAAGTCTGTTTACGCAACCCTCGAAGCAAAAAACGTACACATCGAAGATTGCACATGCACCCACATTAAACCCATACACAAAATTGTAGAAGCCGAAAGTGCCAAAGGCAAAACCATGCTAATCGTTGGCAAAAAAGATCATCCGGAAGTAATAGGCATACGCGGCTGGTGCAAAAATAACAATGCCATCGTGCTTGAAACAGAAGTCGACTTCGAGAACACAAACTGGACTACACCCATTTGCGTAGTGGGGCAAACTACCAGCAAACCAGAATGGTGGCATAAAGCCACAGATTTAATACTTAAAAAGCAGCCAAATGCCCAAATACACAACACCCTATGCAATGTAACCATACTCAAAAGCGAAAAAGCAGCACAGCTTGCCTCGGGCTTAGATATTATGGTTGTAATTGGCGATAGAAAAAGTGCAAACTCTGTAGAACTATTCGAAACCTGCGCACAAGTTTGCCCCAAAACATTCTTTGTTTCATCCCTACAAGAATTAATAGCAGCAAAGCTACCGCTACAACTAAACATCAAAATCGGCATGGTAGGCAGCGCGTCAGCCCCTCCCGAAATTATTAATAGCATTTATGACTATCTAACCTTTGCAGAATTTCTAATAGAAGCAAAACATGAAATCGAAAATTTTTCTCACAAAACTGAACCCAACAAAACCGCCTTCGTTAACGAAGCTACAGAAGATTTATACGCACATAACCGCGATGGAAAACGTATACGCGGCGCACTTATAAAACTAGGCGAAAAAATAACTTCCGACAATAATAATAATTTTTTAACCGTAGCCGCCGCTTATGAGTTATTCCAAACAGCAATATTAATCCATGACGATATCATTGACAGAAGCGAAACCCGCCGTGGTAAAACAACAATCCACACTGCAAGCTACAACGCCCAACTTGACAACGGCCTCCCTACAAATGAAGCAATACACTACGGCATTTCCCGGGCTATATGTATTGGTGACTATGGCCTATTTAAAGCCAACTCCCTACTGGCACAGGCAGAAATTAGTAACCATATAAAAGTGCGCATATTTCAACAGTTCTCCCACATACAGCTACGGACGATAGAGGGCGAAATAGCAGACGTGCTTCTACCCTACAAGCAAATAAACCCAGTAGAAGACGATGCTGCATATATAGAAGTAGTCGATCAAATTTACAACGACAAAACCGCATGGTACACCATAGCCGGTCCGCTCATGCTAGGCGCAATATGCGGCAACGCAACCGAAGAACTTGAAAACCAACTAAAAGACATAGGCCTGCCCCTAGGTATTGCATTCCAAATTAAAGACGACTTACTAGGCATGTACGCAAATGACGAAACCCAAGGCAAGCCCGCTATTTCCGACATGTTAGAAAAAAAACAAACCCTCATATACGGCTATGCCTACAAACACGCATCCCCACAAGAACGCCAACAACTTGACCAATTGTACGGCAAGCAAAACGCAACTCAGCAAGACTTAGAAACTGTAAGAGAAATATTCACCAACACCGGTGCAAAGCAATTTTCAGAAGACGAAATAAACAAACTATCCCAATTAAGCTTAAACCTCATCGAAAAATCGAATCTAAACGACGAAAGTAAAACCCTCTTACGCGGACTTGTTCACTTTTTGGTTGTACGAAAATACTAAAGTCGCCCAACTATTCAATGATTATAAATTCAGTTGGGTGCGCTCCGCACCCAACTGAAATCTGTAAAGGAGAAACATTAAATGTCAATCAAACACATAGGCGTTATAATGGACGGAAACAGGCGCTGGGCAAAAGCCCATGCATTTGAACTGCACAAAGGCCACGATAACGGCGCAACAGTATTTGGCCACATGTGCGAATGGTGCCTGCAAGCAGGCGTGCCATTTCTCACAGTTTACGCCTTTTCAACAGAAAACTGGAAACGCAGCGAGCGGGAAGTACGACACTTATTCACCTTAATGGAAAAATACTTTCTGGAAGAGAAAACCAATTGTGTAGAAAAGGGCATAAAAATTGTAATAATAGGCGACAGAAGCCGTTTTGATAAGCGGGTATTGTCCGTTATAGAAGGAATCGAAACCGCAACAGCAGGCTGCAAAAAACTGCTGGTACAAATTGCCCTAGGTTACGGCGGCCGTGACGAAATTGTACGCGCAATAAAAAAAGTGGCCACAAATGTAACCACCGGTACACTTGATATAAATAGCATCACAGAAGAACTTTTCGGAAGTTACCTAGACACTGCAAACACACCAGATGTTGATTTGGTAATTAGAACCGGCGGTGCCGAAAACCACCGCCTAAGCAACTTCCTACCATGGCAAACAGTTTATGCCGAATGGTTTTTTTCCGATTTATTATGGCCGGACTTTTCCCAGGAAGAGTTTAACCAGGCAATTGCCTACTACCATTCTATAAGACGCAAGATTGGAGAATAATGAACAGGAGCTCAAACATGAAAATTTACGACATTACTGCCGAAATTTCGGACAATTTGCCCATATACGGCAATGAAAGACCAACGATCACAAAAGTAGCACATCTAGAAAACGGCGACAAATACAACTTTACAAACTTTAGTATGACAACACATACAGGCACCCATGCAGACATGCCTTCACATTTTATCAAAAATGGGACCACCTGCGAAACTGTAGCACTAGACCGCTTTTATGGTCCGGCAAAACTCATTCGCTTGGCCACCACAAATCATATAACAAAGGCAGATTTACTTCCATTTAACATTGAAGCAGGAATGATTCTACTCATTGATACAGGCCAGTCTGCATATATGGGTCAAGGCACGCTTAAACAAGACTTTCTAGCCCTAACACAGGAGGCTGCACAATACCTCGTTGAAAAACACATCAAAACACTAGGCATAGACTATCTATCTGTTGACCCTTACAACGAAACCGAATTTCCCGCCCATATGGAACTGTTGGGCAATGACGTTACTATACTGGAGGGTTTGGTACTTGCAAACGTTCCCGAGGGGGAGTATACATTATCTGCACTACCCCTTAAAATTGCAGGCGGCGACGGCAGCCCTGTTCGGGCAATTTTAGTGCGCACATAAAGGAGTATCCCAATGTCTAAATCAAAAATAGGCGTTTTTGGATTAACAGGGTATTCTGTATTTTTGCAAATGCCCCAGCTGCCACAAATAGGGCAAACCGTGCGCTGCAATAATTTATTTACAGAACTTGGCGGCAAAGGCCACAATCAAGCAGCCGCTTGCGCACGCTTAGGCGCAAATGTTTATTTTGCGGCAGCCATTGGGCAGGACAACTGGGGTACACAATGCAAAGTCTCATTAAAATCCGATAATATAACACCCCTCTTGGTAGAATATGAACAAGCACCCACAGCCTTTGGTCTAATCCAAACAGATGCAATTGGGCAAAATACCGTATCTGTTTATCCGGGAGCAGCCCAATATTTTCGCCTGTCAGATCTCTCGCCCTCAGCACTTGAGCTGCTTAGCCAATGCAAATTAATACTGATACAGGCAGAGCTGGGAGAAGCACATATACTAGAAACCCTACATTTTGCAGAAAACCACCATATTCCTATCATTCTAAACCCAGCACCCGCAATTTCTTTAGACAAAAGTCTGCTAAAGGGTTTTTACGCAATAACACCAAACGAAGACGAAGCCAAATTTATGGCCGGGCTTTCCCAGCGCGGAAACTACCCTCCGGAAGCACTGGCACAAGCACTGGCAAATGCAGGGGCAGAACGCGCCGTTATCACCCTGGGCGAAAAGGGTGCAATTGCTTTAGAAAACGGAAAAACATGTTATGTAAAACCACACCCAATTTCCACAGTAGTGGATACCACCGGCGCCGGAGACACCTTTAACGGCGCTCTAGCAGTAGGCATTGTAGAAGGAATGGCCTTTATAGAAGCTGTACGATTCGCAGTTGTCGCATCCGCACTTAGCGTAACCAAAGCAGGCGCACTTTTTGGCATACCAACCAGAGCAGATGTAGATAAAGCTATTTCATATCAGGATTAATATTTCC
>Ga0123355_10009203_pt1 | contig 14990 bp, 13 predicted proteins | sample TergutEmb28metaG_3_FD_89872 | JGI IMG/M metagenome (GOLD analysis project Ga0123355, IMG submission 89872) | Embiratermes neotenicus P1 segment gut microbial communities from Petit-Saut dam, French Guiana - Emb289 P1 | ecosystem: Host-associated > Arthropoda: Insects > Digestive system > Gut ...
ATCTCCATACTTTTTTTTTATACTAATATTTTTTTTATTTTTATCTCCACGACCACCTGACGTCGCGGGCCGGGGGGGCGTATTAATCTTTGTCTGACAAACTGCTGTTTTCTAGCCATATGTAGAATTATACAATTTCATCGTAGAAATAGTCAAGCATAATTGCAAAGTACGCAAAAGTGACAGATACTCCTTTGGAATTTGACAAATAATTAAAAATAGTATACATTATCAATATGGGAAATAAAAAGGAAAAATTAAGCTTTTTCTTGGTTATAATCGCAATTTTTCTCTATCTGGCTTCTTGCCGATCCGTGCCGGAAACTGTAGATACCGTAATTATACGGACAGATATGAATTACGAGGAAAACTTTTTTGACCCCGCAACAATTAGCTATGAGCACTTTGTCTCTACAAAAGAAGATGTGCAAGAATTTATCGAAATGTTGAATCAATTAATCCGAAACAGGGATTATGAGGCATGGAAGTCGCATTTATCGCCGGGATATCTGGAGGCTATCACGTCAGAAGAAAATTTAAGGCGTCTATCAGGGCTTCCGGCAATGAGGATGCGGAGAATTGTATTAAGAACTTCGCAGGATTATTTCAATCATGTCGTTGTTCCTGCCCGTGCCAATCTTCGCTGCGATGATATAGAATTTATCGGCGAAAACAGGGTCAGAGCATTTACAATCAGAACAAATAGAGCCGGCGAAGAACATCGAGAAATTCTTTATAATCTTGAAAGAGTCGGTAATACATGGATAATAATTAATTGAAGGAGAATATATGATTTCATTTAAACGCTTTTTTATTATGGTAACAGCAGTCTTGTTTATTGCTTCAACAGTGTTCGCTCAAACTGGTCAAAGAAGAGAATTGACCGTTGAGGAATCCTATTTACAGGAAGCAATTGAGTTAATGATTATCAGGGAAACAGCAAGATCCAGAACCAGAGAACAAAAAATGATTTCACTGGAATTTATCAGAGAAGCTCTTGATCGCGGGAATACACATGACGAAATACGTCAGACACTCGCGTTTCTTGCCGAAGAAAGCAGAAGGTCTATCGTCATAGAATCCGGAAGAATCGTAAACAATTTTCCTGATGTAAGACGTCAGGCAGTCAGATTGCTGGGACAAGTCGGCACAGAAGAAGCGGCACAGTCTCTTCGTGAAGCTTTGTTGGTAGAAAATGAGCCTATGGTCATTCAGGAAGCGATAAGATCTCTTGGCATAATCGGAGAAAATGAAGATAACCAAACAGTTCTTCACATTGCTTGGGTTTTTGAACGTTTTGATAATTTAAACCCGGATAACCTTATGGCACTTTCCATTATAGATGCGTTTGAAAATATCGCAAGAACAAATAATGGCTTGACAGCGCCGGAAGCGATCAGGACATTATTCAGAATCAGCGAAGGTTCATACATAACCCCGGTGAGAGAACGGGCAAGACAGCTTCTTGCTGATTTACGTTCATACGGCAACTAACATTTGGTCAGATCAAACAGGAGTAGTTTTTATTGGGTTTCCTGTTTGATTTTAAACGAAAAAAAATATTTGCTCTTGTTGGGGAAAGCGGTACAGGTAAAAGCTTTAGATCTAAGCTTGTTGCTCAAAGATACAATATTGACTTTATCATAGATGATGGTCTTTTGATCAGAAACCACCGTATTCTTGCCGGTCAATCAGCTAAAAAAGAAAACTCATTTCTTGCCGCAGTCAAAATCGCTCTGTTTGATAAAAAACCTCACAGAGACGAAGTTGCACGCAGATTGCAAAATGAACATTACAAACGAGTTCTGATATTAGGGACTTCGGAAAAAATGGTTAAAAAAATCGCTGTCCGCCTTCAGCTTCCCCTTCCTTCAAAAATGATTAAAATCGAAGATATTACAACACAGGAAGATATAGAAAAAGCGGTAAGATCAAGACGTATCGAAGGTAAACACGTAATTCCTGTTCCGTCTATCGAAGTAAAAAAAAGCTACTCAAACATTTTTTTAAACACGATAGAAATATTCAGGCGCAGAAACACGTCTGCTACCATTCCGACTCTCACAATCCCTACTCTGCATGAAAAATCAATTGTAAGACCAGAGTATTCAAAACGTGAAAGAGTGATCATTTCCGATTTGGCGTTAAACCTTTTAGTAATTAACTGTGCCGAGGAATTCAACAAAGATATAAAAATTAAAAAAATCCTTGTTAAGATCACCGAAATGGGCTATCGTTTGGTAATCACAATCGATGTACCTTACGGCATTCAGCTTGGCGGTAACATTCAGGAAATGCAAAAATACATTATCGAGGACATCGAAAAATACACAGGGATTTTAATCGAAGAGGTTAACATAATTATCGATAAAACTGCGGACTAATTAGTGTCTGTCCATAAAGTGGTTCTTTATGGACGACACTTTGTATTTTCTCACCTTTTTTTGCAAAAAGGCTATGAAAATACTGCTTTTAAGGTTGTCTGTCTAAAATGCCCTGCATTTATAGACAGACTCTAATTAGAGTCTGTCGTGGTATTCATGGCTTCTTTACTTGACTTCTTGCGCCTTTTACGTTTGCGTTTTGGTTTAGCCAAGCCATTCTCAACCTCAGCAGGTATGGGCAGGGTTTTCTTAATTGTTATGCCTCGGCTTGAAAGAAACTTTTTCACCGCAGTTTCCAATTCAAAACGAGGGGGATTCATCGGAAGAATAAAATTTCTGGCAAGCTTATAAATGTCTTTGAAGTGTTCTACCTGCACCGATTTCCAATCTGTAACGCTGTCAAGATAATCATAAAAAAGAGCGCCAAGCGCCTGACCACGCCGATTTTCACAAACCGCAAGAGCGGTTAAGCTTTGCATATAATTTTTTTTGAACTTAGCGTCTTTTCGCATAAGAAAAGACGCACCCGGTTGAAGGAAAACATACAATCCCATTTTATCCAATAGCTCAACTATGGAAGCTGCTTTTTCGGAATGTATGATCTTAAATATTTCTTCGGTAAGCCGTGAAGGTGAAACCCCAGCTAGCAGGCTCGATTGTCCGGCAATTTTCATTCTAAGATTTAATGGCAGTGAAAAATCTGTTTTTGCCGCATATTTTACCGCCCGAATCATTCTTACAGGATCGTCTGTAAATATTTCAGACATAGCGATAATCGGCTTTATAACTTTTCTTTTTATATCGTTCATCCCGCCGATATAATCAACTACAATTTGCTGCTCGGGATCGTAAAATAGTGCGTTTAACGTAAAATCACGGCGTTTAACATCTTCTTCGATTTCGCCGAAAGTATTACTGGTGCTTCCATCCTTCATTGAGCGGAAAGTAGAAACTTCAAAAATTCGCTGGCCAAAATAAACATGAACAAGGCGAAACCTCCGTCCTATAATTCTGGAATTACGAAATATTTTTTTGATCCGAACAGGGCTTGCCGCACTGACAATGTCAAAGTCTTTTGGTTTTTTTCCAAGAATTAAATCACGTACAGCACCGCCTACTATGTAAGTATCGTAACCGGCTTTTTTTAATTTCTTAATAATACCGATAGCTTCGCTGTCAATATCGGCAAAATTTATGCCGTGCTCATTTGACGTGTAAATTACAGCTTTTTTTTCAAGTTTGCCGCCTTTTGCGACTGAATATCTATATCTCATTTAAATTTCTTGCTGTTTTAACAGCACACTTTATTTATCCACGCAATTAAGTTATCAATTACTTCATCACGATTGGTTTCATTTAAGGGTTCATGCCTGGCTCCGGGATACAATACAAACTCACAATTATCTATTCCAAGCATTCGATATTCGTTAACAAGATTTGTCGGGGTTTTACCCATACCACCCACAGGATCGGCGCTTCCGGAAAAAACATAAATCGGTAAAGAACGATCTATCCTTGCCATCGCTTCAGGGCGGTGGATGTTGTAAAGTATTTTTGTTAAATCTCTGTAAAAACCTGTAGAACAGAGAAAGCCGCAAAGCGGATCCGCAATATATTTATCGACTTCCTTTTCGTCACGGTTAAGCCAGTCAACAGCCGTGCGATTTGGCTTGAACGCTTTGTTATAAGAACCATCACCCAACGATCTGGCAAAGCGAGAACCATTACGCTGCCCTTTAAGAGCTGCCAAAAGTGACATAATCGGAACTCCGGCTTTTACCATAAAATCGCCGGGGCCTTTGGTTCCAGAAAGAATACAGCCATTAATTTTTGAGCCATTAGAACTGCCGTGATTTGAATACTCTATATAATTCTGAGCAATGAAAGATCCCCAAGAATGACCAAGCAGAAAAAGCGGCGTTTTTACGGTTTTTCGGATTTCTTCGTTGATGGCATGAATATCGGCAGTAACACGAACAAACCCGTTACCATCGCCTGTGTGCCCTAAAAGCCCTCCCCTCTCCGGTTTATTCACGGTAAGGTCGGCAGTTTTCCCGTGTCCGCGTTGATCCGCCGCCCATACCTCAATTCCAAAAGCGGTGAGCTTTTCGGCAAGATGACGGTATCGCAAAGCGTGTTCCGCCATACCATGAATAATGTGAACAACCGCTCTTGCAGCTTGTGCCACAGTGCCATCAACAGGCGACCAGCGATAAAGATAGAGTTTGGTCCCATCGTGAGTTTCAAAATAGGATTCATTCTGAACCATATTGATATTGTAGCGGATTTATCGACTTGTGGCAATGATACAAATCATGATATAAACCAGCTTCTGAGCAGCCCTATTCTACCTTTTAAAAACCGCCAAGCTTTCAACATGAGCCGTCTGCGGGTAAAAATCAAAAAACATAAGCTCTTTTAGTTCATAACCGCCTTTAACAAGGATTTTTGCGTCTCGGGCTAAGGAGGCGGCGTCACAGGAAACGTAGGCTAACAAGGGAATATCGCCAAGCGCTAAAGCATTCACCAACTTAGGCGATAACCCCGCTCTTGGCGGATCAACTACAGCAAAGCCAATGCCGCCCCCGCCGCCGCTCTGCGGTGTCTGCCGCAGGAAAGTATTCTGCCATTCCGTGTCTCTTAACGCAAAAAACTCAACTTCAAAACTTCTCAGATTTTCCCGGGCAAGGCTGACGGCGGCTTTATTTTCCTCCGCAAGAATAATGCTTGGAAACAAATCTCCCAAAAAAGAAGCAAACGTACCAATACCGCAGTATAAATCCGCCATCGGCAGGCTGCGATCCGCAACTTCGGCAATTTTACGCAATTCAAAAATAAGTTTTTCCAGCATGACAACATTACTTTGGAAAAACAATCCTGCATCAAGTTTTATTTCTTTATCAAAAAGTTTTATTTTACCTTTCTGCCAGCCGCCTTCACTTAACAAAACATCATCTTTGGAAAAAACGTTAAAACGATCTTTGCCGGGAGGGAGGCAAATAGACTTAAAAGCATTTCTGATACCCGGCACTGCCACAGGACAATCTGAAACAGCGATTATATCTTTTCCGCTGCGGCTTTTCAAACCAAAACGAGCACTATCACTTTTTGCTTTTTCCCGTAAACAGTGAAACTGCATTCTGTTACGGTATTCCCAAGTCGGTGAAGGAAAAACTTTAAAAGGAGGCGTAACAATTCCGCCAATCCGTAAAAATGTTTCTTTTAAAATGTTTTCTTTGATTTGAATCTGCGCATTATAATCGATATGCGCTAAATTGCACCCTCCGCATTTGCCGTAAAAAGCGCAAATGCTCTCTACCCGAACGGGGGAAGGTTCAATAATTTCCAGCAGCTCTGCTATTGACCAAGTGTTGTGTTCTTCGATAACCCGGCAAAGAACAGTTTCATTTGGAGCACCACCCGGAACGAAGAAGGTTTTTCCTTCAAGCCGTCCAAAGGCATCTCCCGCAGATGTGATGTTTTCAAGGTACAGTTTACAGATGTCGCCAATTGCCATGTTTGTATTGTATCAGTAAATGCCGGCAGTCTCAATCTTTGTGAAAGACACTGTACAGGCATATAACATTAGCAGGCGGTTTTTCGCAGTCCGCCTGCCAATGATTGCGCCTAACGCCTAACTACGCAAAAAGCTGATCTATATCTTTTTTGTATACTTCAGAAATATAATGACGTTTGTAGTCCATTTTACCGGAAAGTTCTTTCCCGGGTTCAAACGGTTTGACAACCGGCACAGAACGGGAAATCATCTCCCAAACGCGGAAGCCGTTTTTTGGGTTTACTCTTTCGTTTATCTCAGATTGGATAAGAGCGCCGATTTCCTTAGATTTTATCAATTCTTCGTGATCTTTGTAAGCGATACCTTTTTCTTTTGCGTACGCCTCGATATTTTCCAGGTTGGGAACAATAAGCGCGCCAAGCAACTTTCGCCCCATTACTACAGCGTGATCGATATAAACCGAATCTCTGATTTTGTTTTCGATGGGGACAGGCTCAACGTTTTCTCCGCCCATCAGAACGACTGTGTCTTTCGCACGGCCGGTAAGCTGTAATTCACCTTTCCATGTTTTACGGCCAAGATCGCCGGTATTAAACCAGCCGTTAGCATCAATAACCCTTTTGGTATCTTCGGGTCTTTTGTAATAACCTTTCATAATCTGCGGACCGCGAGTATACACAACGCCTTGCTCTCCGGGGCCTACTTCTTTGTCGGTTTCTTTATCACGAATTGAAATTTTCATGTTGGGAAACTCAGGGCCAACCGTTGAAGGAACAGGGTGTTTGTAAAGACGCACACCCAATACCGGAGCGGTTTCGGTAAGACCATAACCTTCAAGTATTTTTACACCGGCGGCGGCATAAAATTTGTCAACGGCTGCAGGCAACGCAGCACCGCCGGAAATACCGGCTTTAAATCTGCCGCCAAAAAGTTTATGAATTTTTTTGAAAACCAAAGCGTGAGCAATGCCTCTAAGCGGAGTAAAAAGCAAAAACGGAATAAACGCTACAATGGCATCACATACAACGCAGCGCCTCTTGAATTGAGGAATCCTGCCAAGAAGCATATTTTTAAAATGTTGATGAGTCGATGCAATTGACACAAAAAGGTTTAAAGCTTTGAGTTTCCCATTTGCTGCGGCATTTTGATAAACTTTGTTACGCAAAGCTTCCCACAAACGCGGAACTGCGGTCATCCAGTGAGGGCGAACTTTTTGAAAGTCGGCAATCATGATCGGCCCAACGGGCTTTGAGTAAGCTAACGAAGAAGCTGAATCAAGTGCAATATATTGAACCATACGTTCAAAGATATGCCAAACAGGTAATACTGTAAGCCAAACTTCGCCTGGTGAAAAACCTATTATCGGTGCGGCGTTTAACGGCTGATTTAAAATATTACCGTGAGTAAGCATTACACCTTTTGGCTCACCTGTAGTTCCCGAAGTAAAGATAATTGTAGCTACATCATCGCTCTGACCTTTTTCAAGTTCCGCTTCAATTGCAGAAGTGCCTTCTCTGGCGACTATGTCTTTGCCCTTCTCCATTATTTCCTTGTAAGAAGTCAGACGGATACCGGAAAGCGCGGAGGAATACTGACCTTTATCAAATTCATTGTCAATAAGAATGAAAGTGGACAAGTCCGGCATTTTATCCCGAAGCGGAAGTATTTTTGCCATTTGCGCTTCGTTTTCCAGAACAACTGTTTTGCAGTCTCCAAACGAAAGAATATACGCTAATTCTTCCGCCATTGTATCACAGCCTCGAGGTACATCCGCCGCTCCTAAAGTAAGCAGACTTAAATCGATAACAAACCATTCCTTTCGGTTATCCGAAACGAATCCGACGTGATCGCCTCGCTTAATGCCAAGGTCGAGCAATCCGGCAGCAAAGGCGGTAACTTCATTGTACAGTTGAGCAAAAGTGGTGGGTTGGAAAACCTCATCTTTGTCTTTACTTAACTGTGCAATCTCATTGGGGTAAGCCCGGGCGTTTTTAACAAGAATCCGGGGTAGTGTTGTAATTTCCATAACTGACAGTATAACATATTTTGGAAATTTGTCAAGCATGAAATTATAACAATTAAAAATACAGGGGGGTGACAGTCACCTTTCACCGCATTATAATTGAAATGATGCGCTCTACCATAATAAAAAGTGTTTTTTTGATTTTTGCGGTAACGCACATTTACGCTCAAAGCGTTGAAAGGGAGCAGGGGTTAATTACCCTTGAACCTTTCTGGCGGCAAGCGTTGGGCGGAGAAGTGTTGTCGCTACCCCATGTTCAGGCACAGTCCGCTGTGGTTGCTCTCGACGGAGGAAACATACGAGCCTACTCTACCGCAGGGACTCCACTATGGAACTTTTCAGCAAGAGGCAGGATCGCTCCGTATGTAAGCCGATCACGTGAGGGAACGACATATTTTTCACGAACAAACGGCACTTTGATAGCGTTAAACCGTGCGGGAAGAGAACTGTGGCAGCGTGATGTCGGCAGTCCTCTTAGCTCAAGAGTGGTAATAGGCTGGGACGGAAGGCTTTTTGTCCCTGTCGATAGGCATATTTTTTGTTTTACAGCATCAGGTACGCTTTTGTGGTCAAGGGCGTTTGATTCGCCGTTTACTATAGCTCCTGTTCTGGATCGCGGCGGCGGGATCATTTTTTCCATCAGAAACGAAGTCTATCGTATCGATCCTTTTGGAAATACCGATATGTGGCAGCTCGCAAACACACCTGTAGACTTGGTGTCTGTCACCGATTCAACGGGGCAGCGTATCGTAGCTTTTTACCATGACGGAACGATGGAAATACTTGGCTCCTCTCATGCTGATGATTGGTTTCTCGGAGCGCAAATCGAAGTTAATCCAATCGGGCTGCCTCGGCTTCCGTCAAGACCTCTGGCAGCGGCCGGCTTTGGCGGTTATATAGCGGCAGTTTTAAGCGACGGCAGGGTAACGCTTATCTCTCTTGATGAAAGACGGATTTTATGGACAGGTGACAGTCACATAAGAAACAGGCAGGATACAGCAGCAGAAATGATTTTTGATCACAGGGGAATATATGTTTTAAGTTTATCAGGAGCTACAAGTTTTTCGCATGATGGAAGACGTCTATGGATAACTTACTTGCAAAACGCAGCAACAATACCGGCTTTCGGAGATGACGGCGTATTATACTCAGGCGGCAGAAATTGGATACTTTACGCCTTTAGAATCGAAGATACTAACCCGCCTCAAAGAAACATACTTTTTGGGCGTGTGCAAGAAGGCTCGTACAATTTGGGACGGCCTCAACCCGGTTTTGCGCCTTCTGTTCCATATTTTGAAAATGAAATCCTCTCAAGGCTTCATCAAATAACAACCGCTGTTAACGCAGGAAGAGTTGGAGGAAATGAACCGGCTTGGACTACATTTTTATTAAACCTTGCGGCAAACTCGGGAAGCCCGGGAAACTCGGGGAACCCCGGAAATCTGGTAAACTCGGGTTTACCAGGAAACTTGATTTTTAGAATCGCCGCAATAGATCTTTTGGGCAGAATTGGATCCGGCGATACAATTCCATGGCTATTGAATATTTTAAATAGGGAAACGGAACCAACTGTCAGAGCCGCAGCAATTAGAGCAATAGGAGACATCGGAGTAGACCCGGAAGGCATCGCATTAAGAACTTTTTTTAACATGGTTATATACAATCAATCAAGTAACGAACAGGTGTTAACCGCCATCGCCTCAGCCACAGGCGCAATATGCCGCTTTTCAGGCCCTCCCTTGAGCCAAATCGGAGTGAGGATACTCACCATGCTCACCGCCAGCAATCAACCCCCAATGGTAAGAAGGCAGGCAAATATGGAGCTCCTGACGTTGAGGTAGAATGCAAAGGGCTACTTATTTGTATACGTTTTGAATATTTTCTCTGCCGGGAAGCCTATAAATATCAAAATCTTTATCCAGGCTGATTATTTTTTTGATACCGGTTTTTTCGGCAGTTACGACTAAAGTCGCATCGGCAAAATCCATAGGTAAATCGGCATATTTTTTTGTTAGTTCAACGATTCGGGGAATATCATGCTGATTGATGTCGCTAATGATAACCCCCTTATACATTACCCATTCATAAAAATCCTGTTGAGCTTTGACACTAAAATCCAGCATATGAGATACTTCGGTAAAAACTGCCAAAGTACTAATAAAACGGAATGGATGTTCCTGTAAAAAAGTTTTCATTTTTTTATGATGATTATCGCTTACATCAAACAGAGCAATAAGAGGGCCTGCATCAATGAGAATTCTGTCTTGCACAAAGCTTCTCTTTAATCCGTTGTTTGTAAGTTACGGAAAGATTCCCTTCGCCGGAACCATATTTCCCAAAGTAAGGAAGACCTAATGTAAAGGAATCTATCTCGTTTTCTTCCTGTTTGTAGTACATTTCCAGAGAATCTACTATAATTTCTGACATTGTCTTTTTCTTGATCCGGGAAAGGGAAATGAGCTTATTCCTAGTCTCAATAGGAAGCCTTGCCGAGGTAATTACATCATTTGTTTTATAATTTAAATTCAAACTAACCATATATTACAAATTGTAATATATGGTTGGAATAATGTCAAGTACTTCGACCTAGTATTCTGTAATATTCAAATGACACAATACCTGATAAGTTAATTCCTTATGACATAAGGAATTAACGCACTTTGTCATTCCGCTAACCGAATATTACAGAACACTAGAATACAGGAGTAGTTAAAGCGCACTGAAAAGGGCATTTAGACTCGTGCCGTTCGATTTAATGAAACTCAAAGCTCTCGGCGTCCCTGAAAAGGCGATTAGCAGACCATGCCGGAATTGAGAAAATGTGATCTCCATACAAATGCCCGGTTCCGCTTACATGAGCAAAACGCCTGCCTGTCTCATCCTCATCACTGAGGCGAATAGTTACTATGCGACCGTCCCCAAATATAACTTCGATACTGTAGTTCACAAGATCATCAAAAGTTATATTAGCATCTAACTCATATTGTAAAAAATTATCGCCTTCGGTTGTTAAAATTATGCGAATATACGATTCAATGGTAAAGGCGCTTGGATTTTCTACCTCGATTCCTTGAATCTCCCATCCCCATTGCGAACGTGTAAACATTTGAGTTTCCAAAGGAGTTCTTACAGTCAGTCTTTGCACAGCGTTGACATCAATTTGTCCTTCTTCGGTTTCCGGGAACAGTCTTAAATTAAACCATGTATTTGCAAGGCCTAAATAGATTCTGATACTGCTGTCTCCGGAACGAACTTCGTTATGGCCAAACCTTCGAAAATAAGTTTCACGTCTGAAAGAACTATCATTGCCAATCAGAAGATCCAAAAGAAGCGGTGGAGAAACAGCCGTACTGTCTCCAAAAATCGTAATCCGCGAAGCATTTTCGGTTAGACCAAATTGCTCATGAGTAGCGGCGTTTGTTGAACGCACAGGCCATAAAGCGCGGTTTGTAACAGTTCTGAAAAAATCCTGCACACGAACCTGACGTGCCGGGAATAAATTTTCGTTATGCAAAACAAACCATGCATTATTCAGCCTTACAAGTTCAAACTCTTCTATTCCGGTATCGAATACTACTCTTCCCGCTCCTTCAATTGCTCTGGATTCCAGCCAAACAAAAGACGTTCCTCTTGTAAACACATCGGAAAAATAAATAATGTTTCCTATCAATAACAATACTAATACCGATATCAGCGACAAAAGGAAAATTAGTTTCTTTTTATATGTCATTACTTCTCTCCTTCTTTGATTTGGGTTTCATCATTACCTTCGCAGCATTGAGTTTGTGTTGAGGTATCAGCAAGTGCCAGGCGCATAGCTCTGGAACGCCTAAAAGCCCGAACAAAACCTGCCAAGATAACAAGAAGCGGAACTATTATAACATTTAGGATTTGCGTAAATCTCATCGCAGCGGTGCGCTGCTGTTCATCTGTAATTCTGTCAAACCTTCCTATATGCGGCTGTCTGTTCCGTATATTGACAATATCATCATCAGTAACAAGCCAATCTACAGCACGAAGAAGGAAATCAAGATTTTGCCTGGCCTGAGTCGCTTCTATCATGTTAGTAGCAAAATCAGCGCCACCAATCACAATTATCCTGGCAGGGCTGGCATACAGCGGCATATCCGGCAGCTCTTCATCAAAACCTTCACGTTGAGGCGTAGGAGCGCCCCGGAAAAAACTGGGCATTGTTCCACGCAAAGAAGCGCCAAGTATTTGCTGGCCCCATGTCAAATTAGCTTCAAACTCCATCATGTGAACATGCTCAGGGTTTGTGTGAAAAGCATTTACCATAGACCATGCGTTAGGTGAACTTGTAAACATCACAGTAGCTTCAACTCCGTAAGGGGTATTTAAAGACAATGGGCTTGTCCAATAAAGATCAAGTCCGTGAAAGCCGGCGGTAACCGGGTGTTCCGGGTTGCCGCTATTCTCATGAACGGCTATCCAAAGCGGATATTGAACTCTCCTGACTGTCATCCAGCCATTGGGCAGTTGCTGCTGAAATTGAAGTGTCAGAGCGTTGCGGTCTAAAGCAAGTTCCGGCCGTACAATTACACCGTAAGATGCAAGCATATCAAGCAAAATCGGGTTTTCAAAATGATTTACTTCCAGAGAGCCAAATATAGTATCGACATCGACTCCTCTGGCGGCAAAAAGAACTCTTCCGCCCAATTGAATGTACCTGTCGATACGGTAAAGCGCCCAATCATCTAATTCATCTACGCCGCCAAGTACCAACAAACCCGGCAGATCATCGGGGATTTCATCGCCGGGAGAAATCAGGCGAACTCTATAACCTGCGTCAAAAAGCGTTCTTGCCAAATGACCGAAATCATCTCCCCATTGCCTTACACTATCACCAATAATAATGCCTACCCAACGCTCGGTGTCAGTGATCATGGATCGAATTCTCGATGTCAGATCGTATTCAAGAGTATCTGTTGAAAAAACCCATGGAAGAACTTCTACCCTATCAAGATACTCAATAACTATGCCGGAAAAAACCGTGATAAGGCTGGTTTGATCCTGCTCAACAATAGGCACTTGCCTTGGTTGAAGCCCAAAACTTTCAACTGTATCCATAACTCTTAAAGGATCTCGTACCGCAAGGCGGATTCTTCCTCTGGAATGGGCTGCGTATTCTCTAAGCATATCTTCGATCATTCCGGGTTCGGGGGAAAGAGTTCTTAACCTAGGCGAAAGATAATAAGTGATATTAACAGGGTCTTGAATATCTCTGTGTAAGTTACGTGAAACTTGAGAAATTGAAAAAGCTCTGGTTCTTGTAAGATCAAATCGAAGCCAATAACGTCCCGTAACTACCAACGCAAGAATAAACGCAAGTACAGATAATAATGTTATAATGGTTGCTTGTTTTTTTGTCATCTCTTACCTCCATTTCCTGAAAAGAATTACTCTTGTGTTAAGATACAGAAACAGCGCAGTGGTTAAAATAAAATAAAATAAATCCCTTGTATCAAGCAGCCCTCTGGAAAAACTTTCAAAGTGATGTGTTAAAGAAAAGAAGTTAATAAATCTGGCAAGCCATTGAGGAAGATTAAAAGAAAGCGTAAGCATATTTATTAACATTACTACCAATAACACAACAGCACTGCCAAGAAAAGCTCCTGCCTGATTTTTTGACAGACAAGACAATAAAAGCCCTAAAGCCGTAGCGCTCGCTCCCAATAGGAACACTCCCAGGTATTCACTGAATACCGTTCCCGGATCAAAACTTCCTAAACGTAAAAGACTTAAAGGCAAAGGAATTGTTAAAAGAAGAATTATTGATAATACGCTAAAACATGCAAAAAATTTTCCCAACACAAGATCCCATTCCGTGTAAGGCATCGTTAATAACAGTTCGACAGTTCCGGTTTTTCTTTCTTCCGCCCAGCTTTTCATGGTAATTACAGGAATAACCAAAATAAAAACGAGCGGAAAAAGAGCAAAGTAAGGTCTGAGTGTCGCTTGATCCATTGAGAAGTATCGTTGAAAATAAAACAACCAAACAGAACAAAAAACCAAAAAGAAAACCGCAACTCCATAAAACGCAGGAGCATTTAAATATTGTTTTAGTTCTTTACGCGCCAGAGTGAATGCCCTGAGCGGCAAATACGCCTGTATACACTTTTTCATTTTCTGCCCCCTTGCCTTCGCGCGGAAACGTCAGGCTGATCTGCGGATTCACTTGTAAGTTTTACAAATATATCTTCTATGCTGAGTTTTTTGCGGTTCATTTCAAGTATTTTAAGCCCGGATTTTACTGCCCAGTCAAATATTTGCTCTCCTGAATTTCCTTCATTTGATGAAGCTTGGGAAGGCATAAAAAAGTTAGCCGAAACCAATCCGTTAGCCGCTTCAACTGACAAATTCGAAAGCCCCGAAAAAGCTGTAAGGTTATTTTTGATTGTATCTGAATCAGCGCCTTTAAGAACAAGCTCCCAAGTGTCGCCGCCTTTTAGTGTGCCGGCAATTTCGTCAGGTCTGCCCTGCGCCGCAACACGCCCGTCATTTATGATCAGAACTTGTGTGCAAATCGCTTCTACTTCCTGCAAAATATGAGTAGAAAGTATAACTGTTTTACGTTTACCCAATTCTTTAATAAGCGAACGAATCTCGATAATTTGATTTGGGTCAAGGCCTGTTGTAGGTTCATCAAGAATTAAAATTGGCGGATCATGCAAAATCGCCTGCGCTAAACCCGTGCGCTGGCGGTAGCCTTTTGAAAGCGTTTCTATTTTACGGCTTCTGAAATTCATAAGACCGCAGGCTTCAAGGCTTGCGTTAATAGCGGAAGAACGCTCATGTTTGGGAATAAAACGTGCCTCAGCGACAAAGTTTAAGTATTCATCAACGGTGATGTCACCATAAATCGGAACAGTTTCTGGCAAGTATCCGATACGGCGTTTAACGTCTAATGGACTTTGGACTACGGGAATGCCGTCTACATAGGCCTCTCCGCTTGACGGGAAATGAAAACCTGTCAGGATTTTCATAACTGTAGTTTTACCTGCGCCGTTCGGCCCAAGAAAACCCAAGACTTGCTGATCTCCGACGG
>Ga0123355_10009204_pt1 | contig 14989 bp, 9 predicted proteins | sample TergutEmb28metaG_3_FD_89872 | JGI IMG/M metagenome (GOLD analysis project Ga0123355, IMG submission 89872) | Embiratermes neotenicus P1 segment gut microbial communities from Petit-Saut dam, French Guiana - Emb289 P1 | ecosystem: Host-associated > Arthropoda: Insects > Digestive system > Gut ...
CTCTGGGAAGATGCCACAGTGCAGTGCCGACACCCCTCTGGGAAGATGCCATAGTGGAGTGCCGACACCCCTCTGGGAAGATGCCATAGTGGAGTGCCGACACCCCTCTGGGAAGATGCCATAGTGGAGTGCCGACACCACTCTGGGAAGATGCCACAGTGCAGTGCCGACACCCCTCTGGGAAGATGCCACAGTGCAGTGCCGACACCCCTCTGGGAAGATGCCACAGTGCAGTGCCAACACCCCTCTGGGAAGATGCCACAGTGCAGTGCCGACACCCCTCTCGGAAGATGCCACAGTGCAGTGCCGACACCCCTCTCGGAAGATGCCACAGTGCAGTGCCGACACCCCTCTGGGAAGCCAGCACAACAGCTAAGTGCTCAGCATTTAAAACATACCAATCAATCTGTTGAAGTGTATGAAATCTCCATTAAAACAGATTACATTTGATAGGATTTGTTGGTAGCAAGATATAACTGTTGTTTTGTCGCCTAACATGTGTAAGCACTCAGTCAGTAACAATGACCCTTCCACATCGACTGACCACCTACAAACAATAACTACCTTTCACTCATCCGTGATCGACAGCTACTTGAAAGAAATGTTGACAGATCTGGCTTGGATATGATTAGGCACAGGGTACATGACGCAGATTACATTAACTCAATAGTCACACACTCTGCAGAAGAAAAACACACGTTACTTCTTGAGTTTTTGCGCACTATCAGGGTGTAGATTCATCAGGCTTCCTCCCTTTTGCACTAAATGCTGTTATATGTAGAAGATAACTGCCAGTGATCAGGTTGCTAACAAAGCAAGGTGTGGACTGCAAAGCTCAAAATAGCAAAGACCTAATAACGTTGTTCTATGCTGTTAATGAAGGCTAGCTTTGTGTTGTCTGAGCACTGGTGTAGGTTGGACTGGGACAACTAAACTATGGAAGATGTATTGCGGAGTGGGTCTGGAGTCAATGTTGTGGACAGTGGTGATGGGACTGCGATGCACCTCATTGCGGCACAAGGACCTCGTGATTCTGTATGTGAGAAAATCACGAACAGCCTGTTGTGGCGCGGAGCTATTTTGGGCACCAAGGACAGTGTTAGACTGGACTCCACTGCATTAAGCAAGACAAACAGCGAACAGGTTTGTGGAGCAGCTGCCGTCAGGTCCAGGTGTAAGGCAAGGGGACTGGATTTCGTTAGGCAAAGGACAATCGCTGGCAAAGTGGAACTGACAGTTAACATGATGAATCCTCAACCACAAAACAGCAACACACAACTGACATCCACAACAACGGCAGTTACAAGTGAAGGGGGGTTCCAGTTCGAGATCAAAATGGCAGCTGTCATTGGCCTGCATGGTTTGAAGTAAGGGCACGACTTCAAACTCTCCTCCAACATCAAAGACACTGGCAACTTAGATGACCTCGCATATACACGAGGTGGTCGACGATACTTGCTACAGCTGAAACACAGTTACAATCTGGACAAAACCCTAATGAAAAAAGAACTGGGAAAACTTCTGGAAAAATGTTTAAAATCCTACATGAAGATAAAAAATGACAAGAAATTCAAAGACATGGCAAATGATACGACAGTCATTATTTATACGAACAGAAAGTTAGACCCCGAATTGACATGGAGCAAGAAAGAACAGAGGAGTGTCAATATCTTCTTTAAAATGCGTGACAAAGAAGTATTCAACTTCAATCCAGACAAGAATGAAAACGAAGACCTATATAAACTCCTACAGAATTCAGTTAAGGGAAGCTGATTTTCCAGGACTCATGGTGTAGGGGTGTGGAGTGGGACGAGCTCCTGCCAGACAACTTGGGGACACGCTGGCGCAAGTGGGTAACACTCTTACCCCACCTACGGGACATCCACATTCCAAGATGGGCAGGGACAAGGGGCAAAGGTAACTGTCAAATACTTGTATTTTGCAATGCTTCCGAGAGAGCATATGGGGCTGCGCTCTACATCCGGTCAACAGATGGAAGTGTTTTAGTCCACCCTACTCAGCTGGTCATCCCCCTGGAGGTTGACCAGGGTGGGGAGGATGTGGGGGATCACTGGAACTGAGTATATCTCTGACCATAAGAGACGTTTTAGCATCTGTGAGTAACCAAGTAAGATGGCGGAACGTACACTGTGTGTTGTTTGGTTCTTAAGATTTCCCGCAATCATTTTTTGGTATGTAGCTAAAAGGGGGGTGGGGAAAGTGTAGTCAGTATAGCAACTTGCTATAGGCTGGATAGCTGAGGGTTTGGAACACCAGTGTGGGCCAGATTTTTATGCAAAAATCCAGACCAGCCATGAGGACGAAACAGCCCCTGTAAAACAGGTATGGGGTCTTCCCACAGGGTAAAGCAGCAGAGTCGTGGCATTGAACACCCAACCCCATCCAGAGCCGAGGTTAAAGAAAGAGTAGAGCTACACCTCTACTCCCCTTCTATTCCTTCATGGCCTGTTGTAGCATGAACTTTACCTTTTATTTCGCTAAAAGGACAGTAAGATTGTGCAGTGCCTAGTAAAGCCAAACTCGTGATCCTCTTTTACACGTGTAGCTTAGAAAGTTACAATACAGAGTGCTTAGTTTGTTTCTTCAGTGAAAGCTCTCCAAACAATCATGTATAACAGGATCTGTGTCAGAGATCAAGCCACTTCCAACATCTAGCACTAATTAATGCTAGGGCAAGAAACAGCTACAACAGTTCTCATCTTGTACTAAATCTAACATACCTTTTTGCACCAAATCGTATGTATAACAATAAACTGTCTAATACAATTGACATTTCTGTGATCTGCTATTCAGTACAAGTGACTTCGCTGTCAGTTATTAACTCATGTTATGTAATAGTATCCAAAATTTATGTCTTTCTGGTATCCTCTGTAAGAGATTTCACTTCCTGGGTCAGTGATGTCACAACCCCGTTGCTGGACTCAATGCCGCTATCCTCTGTTTCTTCCCCACTGTCCAGCAATGATGCTTCACCTTTCACTGTTTCCACAGACCTTCTCTTCCCAAGTGCGGGAGGTTCTAGAACAAATGTTGTACTAGAGACGGGCAAATCTAGTTTCAAACGATCCCTGGTATGTCGCAGTTCTCCTAATCCTGATGGTGATAGGGGTGAGGATGGTGACTGAGATATGGGTTCATTGTCTTTATCAGCTCCTACAAAAGTGGATATAGGCCTTGCACCCAAACTCATTTCATTTGTAACTGCTGTACTCAACACAGTGTCAGTGGGATCAGATGTTTTTGCTGATTCCAATATATCTGTAAGAGGTAACTCCTGCAGTTTCACAGATTCCATGGAAACTTTCCCTTGTGATACAGATGTTTCATTCACCCCATATTTACCACAGTCAACTTCATCTTCCCACACATCTTCTTTGATCCTGTCTGAGCTATGGCTACTCAACTGATGATCATTAAGACTTACAACAAACCTAGACATACTAGAGGGACTGGTATCAACTTCATCGCCATAAGAGTCTAGACCAGTTGCCAAAACCGAGAGCTTGTCTGTCAAAGTGACGTCAATGATACCACTATCTGGCGTCACAAAGTCCGCTGTGATGTCGGCTGGTTTGCATTTACTGCTCATGTGATACAGCTGACCAGGGAAGAACTGACTGCCACTGGTGAGCACATCGCTATTGCCACCTGGGAACTGGAATGGACGGGCTGAACTGCTGATGTAAAATTCACCATCTTCTGACAACATTCCTGTGGAGGTAAGCATCATATATGTAATTATACATACATACATGCATAGATATCATAGGCAGTGCAACCTAAAGATGGGGGAGGGGGGAATGTTCCTCTCCTCAAGCATTAAATAAGTAATAAGCCCTCCATACAAACTAAAAACTGAAATGTTCATAGCAGACAACAAAGTAAACAAAATTACAGTTAAAGTTCTACATACAGCACCTCCAGGGCCTTCTCGTTGTCAAGGCTTCATGATCACACTCAGACACACCACATTTGATAGATCTCCTCTAGTCAGGTGATCAGCCCATTGCAGGGACCTGTACCTGACAACACACAACACTCACAAGAGACAGACATCTGTGCCTCCAGTGGGATTCAAACCCGCAATCCCAGTCAGCAAGTTAAGCAAGCTGCTGCAGACCTATGCCTAGGAAAGCACGCTCACTGGGATTGGTTGTTATACCCAAAGTGTAGCTTAATGTACCCTTCAATCTCAAGGACAGATATAACCATTTTTTTGCCACTTGATATCCTGTCCAGCTATCCCCTCTCTCCACCCTCTCTGTTCCCTTTTCATCACCACTCACATAACATGATACACACACATAATCCAAATGACAAGCAAATAGGACAACACAGGGGCCAGTTGATGGAATAGTGAAATGTAATGGACCTCTGAGTCAACTTTCAGTTAACACAGATTTCCATGTAATCCCCAGGTGGATACCATTGCATTTACTGTATCTGGTTTAGTATCAAAATTCTGTTAAGACTTTCCCAGTCCCCCCTCATTATGTACAGTACCAAATAAGTACAAGGACACGTAACAGTTGTCAGCATCTAGCTAAAATGCATACACTTGGTGTTTATACTGCAAAATGGCAGGTTCAAATATCTGCTATGTTCCCTGGCTGTACCATCCCATGCTTCTTCCTGAACTGCATAGTTCCATGTCACTGATACTTACTGGAACTTCATTTGCCAACACTGTCAGTAAGAGTGACGAATGACTGTATACCGGTAAATGACGAATTGTGAAGGCCTACAGAAGTAAGTGCTTGTGGCCTAATCCAATGAACTAACTCAACAACTGGTTGGGGGAACTGAGGAAAACCACAAAAACCTAACGTCCACAGAGTCGGTGATCCAGCCCAGATGCACACTTGGCACTGCCCTAATATGATGCAGCAGTTTTTACATGTTTACCGTGTATCTTGATACTATCAAAGTTTAATATTCACCAACGAATGGAAAAGTGATTGTCTTAAAAAAAATATTAAAAGTTACATTAAAATAGCTCCAACATGTTTCAGTGCAGTCACACCATCTTCAGGGAGCCTTCAGGGATCTCCCTGAAGATGGTGTGACTGCACCAAAACATGTCAGAGCTATTTTAATGTAAACTTTAATATTGTCTTTTTTAACAATCACTTGTGCATTCGTTGGTGAATAATAAACTTTGATATGATGCAGCAGTGCTACCCAATCAACTGGGACAGTGGTGTTCAGAAAGTAGAGTGGCTGCTGTACTTGAAGCGCTACAGTAATGCACACTGCATGACCTGCCAAACAAATTACTCCTTGTGTTTAAAGACAGCCTTTAGCTGAATGGGTGTATGAAGCACAGTCAAAGAGTAAAGCAAATTTACTAATTACTTCAAATCTGTGACAAATGCAAAATGTATCATTTCCCAACATAATCACCCCTTGTGTTTGAAAGAAATTTGAAAGTGGTGTTGGCATCTTTAAAGAAGAACTGTAAACAAACACAATACTAACTAAACCTGACACTGACTTATTGCAACAATATCTAGTACGTAGTTTCTAACACACCTGCTATGTTTCACAGCGCATCAATTGCCACACCACTACAGGCAAGTTCATAACTTTCTGACTGAACTGCACACATAATTTTAACAGATATTAATTTAGAATTGATGTGTCAAACAATTATTACAAGTGATAAACATAAGAAGTGGTTGTGAGTTCAAATGTGGAAGTACGGTGAGTGTGAGTGACGTCACAGTCTGTTGTTGGTGAGGGCAAAGCTTGAAGTGTATAAAAGAGAAACAAGCATAAATTATGTGGTAATGGTGATGCCTCTTGCAGCTTGCAGGGGGAGAATGAAGACATGCAAGTGCAGGATGACGAAGTAAATGGGGGCATAGAAGAGGAGAAGGTTACAAACCATGCCTAAAACTGTCTTCATAAAGAAGCTGAGAAATGACACAAAGCGTAACACTTCTGCAAGAGTGTGATCTTACTGCTTCTAGATTTTCTGTGTATCTTCAGAACAAATTTAAAATCAGTCATGCTTGGATTGTAGAACTGTTGCTGGGATATGCAGAAAACTGTGTGTGTGTGTGTGTGTGTGTGAGAGAGAGAGAGAGAGAGAGAGAGAGAGAGAGAAAGAGAGAGTTAATAACAGTGACAACAGAAGCTCTAATGTTGTCCTTTATAAGAGCAATACATCACAAGATTGAAATAAACACTTCCAGTTGAGTCTAAATTTAACACATCACTTTGCTTTTCAGGGAACATAATGGGTAGGCCTACATACAACTGAGATGTTTAAAGAAATGCACTTACATTGAAACCCCCCAGTTATCTGATCCAATGAGGGAGAAGGGTGGGCCAGAAAAGTCAGTCAGTCACTTGTTTGGTGTCCACTTCCTAGCCCACAGCCTAGCCTACAGATGTGCAGTCAGAAAGCCAAATAACCAAACCTAAGCATATTTCAGCATAAAATAACACACATATAGTGTAATTCTGATACAGAAAAAGACAGTAAGTCCTAAAACATATTTTAAGGCTACATATGTGTTGGGAGCTTCTGGCACTTAAAAAAAATTTGACCTGCGTCATGAGGCCTAACTAGGTCTAGAGCAGCCTAATTGTTGTCTCTTGGTAAATGCAGTTCTGGCAGGCCAGTAATGCATACTGGCTCCCAGTAAATGTGCTGGGTTACCTAAATCTTATGTGGGCTGGGTAGCGTAGTTGGTATAGCAACTGGCTACAGGCTGGACAGTCCGGGGATCGAATCCCATTGGGGGCGAGATTTTCCGCATCTGTCCAGACCGGCCCTGGGGCCCACTCAGCCTCCTGTACAATGGGTACCGGGTCTTTCCCGGGGGTAAAGAGTGGCCAGGGCATGACGCTGACCCCTCACCCCCTTCTAGAACCGTGGTCAAGAAAGAGTAGAGCTATTCCTCTACTCCCCCTATGGGCCATATGGCCTGTACAGAGTCTTAGTGCCTGTACAAGGGTGCACTTTACCTTTACCTTTTACCTACATGTTACATGTTAAATTCACATTTGTGCAGACAAATAATTTGGATTCATGTTCCAATAATCACTCTGGTGGTGCAGAAAGGCAGATCGGTTAATGTGTGGGTCAGCAGATTGACAGCCAGATGACCAGGAGTTCACTGTACATCTTTATGCAAAGTTTCTGTAATGTTTGTCCAGTTTTAAACAAAATGAAGGAGACTCAACACTTTCTCATAAAATGGCCCAATGTTAAATCTCATTAAGACAATGTTTGGTGGTTTTCAAGTTGCTACATGTGGATGGATGGACAGTGATTTTAGGAGATCCTCCACAGGGATACCAAAGTACCTTAAATGTAAAAGGTAAAGGTAAAGTGATCCTGTTACAGGCCCGGTGTGGCCCAGAGGGTGGGTAGATGTATAGCTCTACTCTTCCATGACCGTGGCACTAGAAGTGGGTAAGTGGTCAGCAGCACGCCCCGGCCGCACTTTACCCCTGTGAAAGACCCAGTACCCATTTTACAGGAGACTGGGTGGCCCCAGAGCCGGTCTGAATGGGCGGAAAATCTCATCCTCACCGGGATTCAATCCTGGACTGTCCAGCCCATAGTCAGTCACTATACCGACTGAGCTACCCAGCCCACAATATACCTTAAATGTGGTTATAAATATTCTTAGATGCACTCACCATTAGTGAAGTCATAGTCGACACTACTCAGCTTGTAGAAGTCCAGCTGCTGTTGCTGCGCAGTGTTCTCTGTGGGGACATCTTGATCCATATCTGTGTCTGGCACGACATCGCCATCTAGCAGCTCCCAGTCTGTGCAAGAGCCAATGGATCTGAACTACTGCCACATAATGTAACATTAAATATCCTCTGCCATGCCTAACAACCAAAGGTCTACTCTAATGGAGAACACAAACATTCTTGGTGCTTTACAGATTTTAATTTCTCATGGCAATGTATTACACTTACAGTATTCTGTGATGTGACATCACACCCTTTGGCACATAAATAAATGTTTCACTGGTACCCATCTGCCAAACAGCATAGTGTCATATTCCAGCAGCCTACAAGTTTACTGCCTGTTGCATTATCCTTTACCCTACTGGCGTGCATAATTAATTTTAGTGCAGGGTCTCTGAAAAAGTATTATTTGAACAGAAAAATATACAAATATGAACTAAATGGCATTGTGTGGAAAATAAATCACAGATTATGCAGCATGTCTTAGAAATGCAGTAAATTTCCTTGTTACTTAAATAGATAACAATTTCTAGGGGTGTTATTCCACATTTGTTTCTGTATGTGAATATAAGTCTTTAAAAGGGTGACTGACCTAACTGTATCATAATGCAACAAATTTAAATACTGCAGCATTTGGTTATATTCTTCAGGTAAAAGGCACACAGCATTTCTTCAGCTCCAAACTTACATGGTTCATCAAATTTCTCAATTACTCAGGTTAATTCACTTAAAGAATTGTAATATATAAAACCAACAAACTAATTAACTAACCCCATGGAGTAGAGTCCTTTTTATGAAGCTAACCAGTTTTCAGCTAATCAAGAAATTCCCTGCATTTTATGGTAACTGAAGGTTCGTTACCGCATTCACAAGAGTCCGCCACCTGTCCCTATTCTGAGCCTGATCAATCGAGCCCATACTCCCCCCCCATCCCACTTCTTGAAGATCCATTTTAATATTTTCCTCCCATCTATGCCTGAGTCTACCATGTGGTCACCAACCAACAATGCCTACATAACCCCAACTTCCCACAACATATAATCATCATCATCCAATCAGCATTTCACCTGAATTTCACACCTCATATCAAAAAAACTGCTTACACTAAATGGTCTACAACATAACTCTGTTGAAGAATATATAAAAACTAATCCTCATCCTATACACTCTTCACCTATCAAAATTATTTCGACTGCAATGGTTCAACACCAACAGACAGCCCAGAAAAAAATCCTCTTATCTAGTTTCTACAAAGTCTGCAATATAACTGACACCGATATACACCCTATTACCCTTCAAAATACAATGGTTAACTACAAAGTGAGATATAACTTATATTCAAGTAACCTGCAGTGCAGAAATTTTAGCTAGTATACTTTCATATATGTATTTCCTGATGATGGCCCATATTGGCCAAAACATGTCATACTTTCCATATATATACATATATATAATAAACATCATTAGCTGTGACTGACGGTGTCATTTTTGAATTATAATTAAAAGGCATAAACCTGCAAAGCTTGAGTAGTCAACTTGTGGTTGCTGTGTTGACTGCAATATGAGACTATTCCAATGCTGATGTGTTGGAGAGTCAAACCCCTCGCTGTCTGAATCACTAGTCTCACGAGGATATTCATACACAGAGTGGTACTTCTGCTTCTTGAATGATACATTCTTCTTGTGGTCCTGTGAAAAATAATAACACAGCTCCATTGATACTCTGAGTTAAATCTTCTGCTTGAAACTGCCAATATGATGGCTCTGTAGCAATTTTCAACCTTCCAGTCCAAACAACCAATCAAAGAGCTAACTGAGGGCGGGGACTTGCACAAAAGCACAAGTCAGCCTCCCTCGGTCTGTTTAGCCATACCTGCGTCAGGTGCATCGCTGGCCTCATTAACCAGCACCTTAAACTATAAATGAGATTGTGCTTATGCTAATGATTTCCTGTTGCAGTTGAAGACCCCAACTTGGGCAATCTGAGGACCACTGCTCAAGAGGTAACAAGCCTTCTGAGGTGGCATAACTTCAGTTGGAGGGCTCTCTGGGATTCGAACCCAGATTGGTCACGTTTAAAGTTAAAGTTAGACTAAATCGCAGTGAAATTTAGCTGCCTTACTAGGGAAGAGTGTGGGTCATGCCCCATTTTTGCGTGTTATACCCTATTTGCCTTACAACTGAGGAAAGAAGTACGTAAAAACCTCAGTGAGGGCAGTCAAAAAGTGCCAGGTGGGCATGATTCAATGTATCGACATGGTCGCCTTTTGTGGGTAGCCAGGACAAGTTTTTGAGCGTGGTCTCCCTGCTTTAGGGGATCGGGGTAAATGCTCCGTGAGTGTAGATACCTGCTGAGTTGTGAAACTAATTGGTTCCCCACATCAACTAACTTTGGGCTGAATGTCTCAGAGTTAACATACCAGTTCACTTGCAAGGACTTTATATATGAATATAAGTGAATAGTATAACAACAGATGGGCTGATGCCAAAGCATAACTACAGCTTTGCATTAGGTTATGACTTGCTACACCAAGTGCTTTGTTTCAGGTTTGCAAGGCCATTCATATATGAAAAAATAATGCTAACCTTAAACACTGTTAGTAACATAATGTGAAGTACGTATGAGTCACAGTAGTTACGAGTTGAAATAACATTTAAAACAGCATATGGCAATAAGAACTGCAGTATTGACATTGTGCCATCCTGTGTTTTCATAAGTAAGCAACCACTGTATACGTTATTAAACTACACCTGATATATTTAGAAAATATGCATCATCTGGATGAACCATGCCTACTGATTCAACAACAGTGTGGTATGTCAGTGAATAAAAGAAGTATTTTCACATTTAACAGCATGCAAAAGCATACAGCAAGTTGGCTCACATTGCAGCACTGACTTGATTTCACTAGGTGCTAGACAATGAGTACTTGAATGAGATTCATCTCCATCCCCCCAGCCAAATGCTGGGACAGCACCTTGAAATGGGACATGACTGCTTCCTACCCACTTCCATCAAGTTCACTGAACCGTGATCATCTCCCTGTTCAGTGCTAAATAACAGCAGCAGCTGATACCATGTCACTAAATAACCTTGTGTTCACACATCCAACAGGAAGCATAACCTATTACACAACACTTCGTTTTGATGGCAGTGAGTGGATTATGGTTGGCTAGATTGTGACACTGTGTAGCCATGAACATGGAAATAAAAATTTAAAATGGATGTGTTGACTCATCACTATGGTCAACTTTGGGTTCAAAGGAGGACTCATCATATTCCCCCAGACTGTCAGTATCCACTTCAAAGGCTAATGGCAACACAACCCTGATGAACACAGCCTGAATCATAACTGTTTCCACAAACAAACACTTCATAAATTCTGAACTGTCACATAAGTGGTGATTTTATAAATAAATAAATACAAATTTTCACATAATCCAGCCACCTCAAGTTTTAGATTAGAATGTTTTAACTTTAGTGTTCATTCAGTGCATTATTGGTAACTAATTCACAACCCACAACCAACAAAATTCACAAAATTGTTCCTTATATATATATATACACACACACACACACACACACATATTACAATATGGAAAAGGTAGCTCAGTCAGTATAGCGACTGACTATGGGCTGGACAGTCCAGGATCGAATCCCGATGGGGAGGAGATTTTCCGCCCATCTAGACCGGCCCTGGGGCCCACCCAGCCTCCTGTACAATGGGTACCGGGTCTTTCCCGGAGGCAAAGTGTGGCCGGGGCATGCTGCTGACCACTCACCCCCTTCTAGTGCCGCTGTCTTGGAAGAGTAGAGCTGTACCTCTACTCACCCTCTGGGCCACACCGGGCCTGTAACGGGATCACTTTACTTTTACCTTTACACATTGCAATATCTCACTGAATATTCCTACATATTTCAGTTCTCAAGGGACCATCATTAGCGAAATGTAGGAATATTCATTGTGATATCGTAATATAAATATCTAAGGAAAACTATTGTGTATTGTGTTGATTTAATGTCAACAATTAATGTTTTAACCCTCTGAATCCTGAAATTTATACAAACAACATTTAAAGTTTTGTTTCTTATCTTAAAGGAAACAAAACTGTATCTCACAACATTTTAGATTTTCATTGCAGTGTTACTGAGAATCAGTGGCTTAGATAATGGTTTTGGGGCCCTCTGTAATTGTTGGCAAAGTTACTCCCACAACTCACAACATGGACCCATAATACTGCCTTCTGGCAGGAGAATAAAATGCAGCCTGAAAGAAAGCATGACATTTTTTAATACTCTGTATTGTTTGGAGGTTTTCCCCATGCCATGGGGGTATGTTGCAGTCTTATCTATGACACTGCAGAGGATTCAGGTCTTCTAGAACGCGAAAATGTTTTGGGTGAGTGGTTCCAGATGTTGCAAAGCAAAAGAATACTTCCACCTTCAAAATTCAAGCAGTAAAAGACGCATGACTGACCCCTACAGAAACAGGCACTATACTTCTGAAATGCCCGTAGCCACTCACCCATGACACAGCACATCCCAGAAGACTTGAATCCCAAACTGCATTTGCACTACAAACACCAAATGGTTAATGCTACTAGAAGGAAAAATCACCGCTATTTTGTGAATAAATATGTATGTACATTCTGTTGGCAAAATACTGAGTTTATGAATGTTAATACAAGTTATATGTCTAGTAAATGCTGTGATATAAAGAGTTAATAAGCAATGTATATACAAATGAAGCATTATATGTGATTTGGTACTTACAGAGGCATCATCTTCCTCCTGGGAGGTGAGCATGTATAAAAACAGATGAAAAACTATGGAAAACAGCTCATACTCTGTTTCTAGATGTAACTGTTTACTTTCAAAATGCCATATGAACTGTGCCCTGTACTCTCCACCAAACACTGTTGGAGTTCTTATGTATATTGGACCGTGCATCATTGTGATAGTTGAAGAATAAGAGACCAACTTGATGTCACAATTTATAAAGTTTTATTTCACTTCTTCTATGCTCTATATGTTTCGGACTTTAATACATCCATCATCAGCATAGAAGAAGTGAAATAAAACTTAATAAATTGTGACATCAAGTTGGTCTCTTATTCTTCAACTGTTGGGAGTTATTAAACGAAGGATGAAATGGGTGGAACTTGTAGCATGAATTGCTCAGACCAGAAAAAAAATATAAACAAGTTTGCTGGAAACTGGTATGGGAAGATGCCACATAGCAAGTCTGGGCATTATCTACAATTATGAAACCTGTGTTTGTAACAATGCCATTTGGTCATATTCAGAGCTATAAATCTCCAGTCAACACATTTGCAGCCTATTTCTTTATGATTCAGTCTAACAACCTCCCCTCTTCTCCTCCGGTATACAAATCAGAATTTTTCTTCATCTGGTCAGTTTAATAATATCAGGAAATAAGGACAAACTGTGAGATTCACATTATGCACTCGCACATGAACCTTCATATATTCCTACCCTCAGCACCAGATCCAGGCCACTTTTTTTTTTCCAGATAAAGGGAATTTGTACCTGCTGGATCAGGAGAAGTGAGCCCAGGAATTGTCTGAATGAAGTGAAGAGAAAGATTCCGTATTCCAGCACAAAACCAAATTGTGGCTACACCAGTCACTATATTGGCCGGGCTGTTTTTAAACAGTTATCTTTCATAGTATTGAGACGAAGATATGTTATGGTAACACAAATCCAACACTTGTCTGCACCAGGAAATAAGAGACGTGAATACTCACAGACTTCTTGTCTGGGCTGCGCAAAGCTGAACGATTGGGTGTTGCCTCACGATTCCACGCTGAAGGAACAAATTCAGTGCCACTTCCAGAACTGCTACTGCCATCATCATCTTCATCTTCATCTTCATCTTCCTCCTCTTCAGCAATCATCTCCATTGGAAAGTCAGACAAGCCCTCGTAAGGCTGCGAGAGATCCAACATAAATACTAGTAATACTTATATTACAGAAGTGTCATATATTCTAATATGAACAACTAACAGGGATTCAAAAGCTATACATAAACGTGCATTTGGACCATTAAGGAAAGTGGTCCTTGAAGTAAATTACATTTATATATGACACAATATGTGGAACAGAATTTAAGCATATCAAGTTTTATCAAAATCTGTGAAAGAAATAGAAAATGATAAGCACATAGATTAATTCAGTCCTTACATAAACTGGACATTAAATGAACCATCCTAAACAAAAATAAAAGCAGCTCAATGTATCTTCCACACTAAATTTTATGGAAATTGGTCTCATAGTTTGGGGGCTCTTATTTGAACAAAATACACCTAATAGGATGACAAAACTGCACTCACCTTGCTGGTACCTGAAGTTGCAGAAATATCAACAGCCTTCAGTGAGGACTCTCTGTTCCCCTCCTACCCGCCACCAGCACACAAAGACAGAGTGAAACCAAGAGAAGGACAGATCAGAAACACACAGCACAGAAAAAAAAAAAAAGAAAAAAAAAAACCCAAAAAAACAGGCAGCTGCAGACAGACAGACAGTAGCTTCAACCAACATATGACATGTAGGAAAACGGATCCTTCCTGCATGAAGTGGCATGGCACTATAAGACAGGCACTGTAGGTGTAATATAACATTGAGGTGTGTTCACAAAACCATTCTTGCCAAGGAAAAGTAATTTATATTACATATTCTGAGTGTGTGTCAGTAGCCTTAGTTATCCAGCATGCAAAGTGCATGTGCTGTATTATATTGTCATCTGTAGCCTGTCTGGCTCTACCATAATTCTCTGCACAGTCTCAGAAACTGCACCATTTTTTGGGGGAAAAAATTTGTTGAACATAAAATGTGTGTTCCGATTCTCTCTACATTTGTCAGAAATATTTCTCATTGTGTGACAAATTCAGTCAGATATTATCAGAAATGTACACAAGTCTTTATGTAAAGAACTGGTTATTCTTGTCAGATTTGAACGAAACTTTAATTTTCTCCATAGATTCTTGAAAAATACCCATCAGATATCAAACCTCATGAAAATACATCCAATGGAGCAGAGTTGTCCCATGTGGAAGGGCAGACAGAGACATGACAGAGCTAATAGTTGCTTTTCAAATTTTTGCAAATATTCCTCGCGTGTGTGTGTGTGTGTGTGTGTGTGTGCGCGCGCGTGCGTGCGCGCGTGTGTGTGTGTGCGCGTGTGTGTGTGTGTGTGTGTGTGTGTGTGTGTGTGTGTGTGTGTGAAACAAG
>Ga0123355_10009205_pt1 | contig 14989 bp, 21 predicted proteins | sample TergutEmb28metaG_3_FD_89872 | JGI IMG/M metagenome (GOLD analysis project Ga0123355, IMG submission 89872) | Embiratermes neotenicus P1 segment gut microbial communities from Petit-Saut dam, French Guiana - Emb289 P1 | ecosystem: Host-associated > Arthropoda: Insects > Digestive system > Gut ...
CAACCACCCACTCAAGTCAGCCAAAGTTACGCCCGGAGCGCCGTGGCCGGTAAAACCCACAGGCGGCGGAGCTTTTTGCTTGTAAGGCAGCGGTAACACATTTTGAAAGCCATTGTCCACATATTTTTGAGCGAATTCACCAAAAGGTCTAGCAGAACTGAAATGTCTTATCTCCGAACTATTTTCATTGTCCTGTCCATCCATCCCGTCAAAGTCAGATTCGTCAAAATCAGACACAGAATTCAACCCTCTCTTTGTTTCGACCCTTTTCCCCAAACCGCGCCAAACACTAAGCCGCTCAAGGGGATTCATCCAGCCTATCTCACCACATAATCGCAGGTCAAGCCACAAATTGTGGCCTCAAAACACCACACCATCCCCTATATATAGGGGTAGTGAGGTCATCTAACTGACCCTAGACAGACCCACCCAATTTTGCTAGGATCAGACCAGAGCTTGCGAAAAGCGTTGAATTCCAACAGTTTTCGGAGGATGGAATGAAATTAGGTGAAGTTGGCCAGCGGCCACGCCAATTCAACCCAATACAAAGGTACAAAGACAATACCGATCTTTTGGTCATGCGTGTTGGTGCTGCTTCACAACGGCGGCGGTATCGTCCGAGTGACTTTGTTACACAGACACTTCCACAAGATGCAAAGTACGTTCCACCAATGGCGCATTTCGTGGGGGGCAGCTAAAAATAATGAGAGTTGTTGGGAGGCAACCCATTTTGAGAACTAACACACAAAACCATGAATTCCTGTCGCATGGTAACGCCGACGCTAATCAGACCACAATTAGCGGTGTTGGCGACTCAAATGGGGAGGGAACCCGGCAGATTCGACCCCTGCCGGGAATCCCTCAGTCTGACAACTATTTTCAACACAAATTGCATTTTTTCACGGCGCTCGACAGCGCGGGTCGTTTTCGTCTAGCAGCCCACAGAGTCCACTCTAAACAACCCACCAAACACTAACTCTCAGAAGGGTTTTCAATGTTTCTCTACCGGGCGACTCTGAATCGTGTAGTTTCACCAGTCACGTTGTCGTGCAATATAAATTTGGGCTTTGGAATTCAGGTTACAATGCCGATCCGATTGAATGGCGTGTCAATGCCATACACAGCGGAGGATCGCGCGAAAGCTGTTGAAATCATTAGTGATTGGGTCAATGCACACCCTGTATTCGTTTTGCACACGCTCCAAAATCGCAACACTTTTGGGCGTTATTTGGGAGTGGTGCTAGACAGGCGGGCTAAGTCCCTCAACAATCTGCTTCTCAATTCCCATGTGGTAGAAGAGATTCCAGACCAAACTGTGCCAGAAGAAGAAGACGACGAACCCGCACCAGACGAAGAGGTTGTGGGAGAAGAGGTTTCAGAGGACGAATTACCAGAAGTTGAAATTGAGGACGAAAGCACCGATACTGACACCACCCTAAGCGATTTCGAAGACACTTCGCTACCCTCAGAAGATGACGAAATGTCAAGTGGCACAGAGGATTTGCTAGCTGAGGAAGACGAGGCGGAATTACAAGAAGAAATTAAAAAGGCCACAAAACGCCGTCGCCGCTGGCGGTTGAAAAGACCTGTCGCAGTGGAGGATTCAGCTCCCGATACAGACATCCCCAAAGAGGGGGACGAAGTACCCCTGGTCACCGATACAGAAGAAGAGAAAAATGACGCGGAAGTCGAAGAGTAACAACAAAACTCAGGCCCCAAACGCCGCACAGCAACCTAACACCAAAGGCGTTGTGGGACAACAGAATTCAAAAAAGGCGGCCACACTTAAGAAAGGCGGTCGCAAGGGCTAAGCCCTTCTTATGAAAGAGAGCTGAGTTCCATTCCTGCACTTGACAAATGGGCAATATATGACCATCCGTTAGTTCAATGGGAACCTAACGCGGGTCAATTAGTTATTGCCGAAGACGAATCCCGCCATCAAGTCGTGGCTGCCGGACGGCGTTTCGGAAAGTCACGGCTGGGCGGGATGAAAATTCTGCCGGAAATCTTTTTCACAAAACCTCTCGCAAATACGTTGATAGACAAGGGACATCGGCGGGAGTTTTGGATTGTCGGTCCCGAATACTCGGACAGTGAAAAGGAATTCCGTGTTCTGTGGAATATGTGCAAAAAACTTCAGCTTCCCTTAGAGAAGGGAAGCTACAACAACCCTGAGTCAGGAGATATGCAAATCGTCCTTTGGGACGGCACATTTATTTGCTCCGCAAAATCCGCTAGATATCCGGATCGCCTTGTGGGAGAAGCACTTTCGGGCGTTGTGCTCGCAGAGGCAGCGAAACTAAAGCGGTCAATTTGGCCGAAATATCTTCGGCCCGCATTATCAGACTTTCAAGGGTGGTCCTTTCACAGTTCCACACCCGAGGGCAAAAACTGGTTTTATGAGCTGTTTACCAAAGCACAAGACCCTGAGAACAAAGACTGGAATAGCTGGCGAATGCCAGCATGGATCAATCACTATGTCTACCAAGCAGATACAAGGTCAGAAGACGTTTACAAGCTGGTGGAATTAGCGAAACATTCACACGAGTCAATTTTCCGCCTGGTCAAGCGGCACAATATCACAATTGACCCTGAAATACTCGCGAACTTGAATGAGCTTACGCCAGAAGCCTTTCTACAGGAAATCGCAGCGGATTTCACAGAATTTGTTGGGCGCGTCTTCAAAGAATTCGATGAAGAGACACACGTTGGAGATTTGCAATTCAACCCAGCGTGGCGGTCTTATGGCGCAGTGGATTATGGATACACAAATCCCAACGTATTCCTATTGATTCAAGTTGGTCCGTGGGGTGAAATCAATGTGCTTGATGAAGTGTACGAAAGTAATTTGGACACACCAGATTTCGCCGACCTTGTCGCGAGTCGCGGTCTTGTTCCAGAAAATATGCGGTTCTTTTTTCCCGACCCAGCCGACCCCGCTGCGTCCCGAATTATGGAGAAACACTTGGGAATTCATGCCCGATCTCACACAGGGGGTGAATTAAGCTCGCGGCTTATGCACATCCGAAAAGCGTTGGGGGACAGTCGAACTGTAATTTCTGAATACTGGCAGCCAGATGGCGAACCACCGCCGGAATCACACAGACCGCGATTGATGTTTGATCGTAAGTGCCGCTTCACAATTCGCGACATGCTGGAATATCGCTACCCTGAATTGAAAAATGAACAGGGCAGCGCGGTGGAAAATCCTCTCAAAAAGGATGACCACGGACCAGAGGCGTTGGGCCGATTTTTCGCTGGTTTGTATGGACAGTTCGGAAAGTCAAATGCCGCAACGGTTTACCGAGCTTCTTTCAAAGAAGAGCCAAAACAAAAAGTCCCCGTTATGGAATTTCGCGACACGCTGGCCAACTGGCGGCGCGGTCCTCACACCCAACCCGCAAACCGTTAACCACAAAAGGAGATGAAATGTCAACTCCCGGAAGGGCTTACGCACTCAGACGACTCGCAGCGGCTCGCGCTCGAAATGCAGGTCACAGACCAACGCGCAAACATCATGGCAAATACGCGCATGTTTCTACAGCCAAACTAAAGAAAATGTCAGCGGCAAACAAGCGGCGGCACTCACATCGTTCAAAAGCCAAGAGCCACAAGCGAACTCGCTCTCATTCCCGCCATAGGAGACACTGATGAAAGAGCATATTTGCGCGGGATGCGCTGCTCCATTTTTAAGAGCGGGTATCAATACAGAATGGACCAAAAATCCGCTTTGTGAAAAATGTGCTCCAAATCGTATGTGGAAGACCAGATTTCGCAAATATGGCATAACTAAGCCACAATTTGAAAAGATGTTTGAACGTCAAAGTGGGCTATGTGATCTGTGTGAAGACCCTCTGCCAGAAGACATTTCAAGAATTTGTGTGGATCACTGTCATAAGCAAGGCCACAATCGAGGATTACTTTGTCCACACTGTAACCTGGGTCTTGGATTTCTCGAAAATGATAAGTGGCTGGCCACAGCGTTCAGATACGTTGAGAGACATAGGATTTGAGCCATTATGCCGTACATCCCGCGTCAATATGATTCATCGAACTTCTTTCGGGCACAAGCACCACTCCCGAATATTATTAACGATATGGATGCACAGCGCATAAATGCTTACGAATTATACGACGACTTCTATTATAACCGCCCTGAGACTTTCCGAGTCACTTGCCGTGGCGATTCAGACGTTGAAATCTATTTGCCCTCAACGAAAAAGATAGTCAATGCCACGGCTCGCTTTCTTGGAGTTGACTTTTCATACAGTTTGAAGGGCGGCAACCTAGATGCTGTGGAGAATTTTATCGAGAATCTCTTTGCGCGAGAAGAGATTCAGAGGCGTTTCATCCGAGGGAAAAGATCACTACTTACACGCGGCGATTTGGTCTGGTATATCACAGCCAATCCCAAGAAACCCGAGGGAAAACGCTTGACTATCAACACAATTCACCCGTCCTCAGTATTTCCGATAGAAGATCCTGACGATAATTCGCATGTAAAAGGTTGGCACATAGTCGATTTGGTGCCTGATCCAAGAGAACAAGAAATGGAAAAGGGCAAACAGGTGGCACGGCGGCAAACCTACCGCCGCGATAGAGATTCCCAAATCACTTACGACGCAGCACTTTTCGAGCAAGGCGCATGGGACGACAGATTCCTAAAACCCGGCGAACTCAAACCGATACAAATTCTGTCACGAACTATCACGTTTCCGTCTGAAATCACTGCTTTCCCAGTCTATTTGGTGCCGAATCATGAACCAGACGGATCTAGCTGGGGCATGTCATTAGTCGCCGGTGTTGAATACATCATAAACGCCGTGAATCAATCCATCACATATGAAGACCTCTCACTTGTATTGCAGGGCTTGGGCGTTTACGTTTCCACAGCGGGACCGCCGATTGACCCCTCCACAAATAAGCCAGGAAAATACAAATTGCATCCTGGAAATGTCGTAGAAATTGATCCCGGTGATGATTTCAAAAGAGTGACCGGAGTGATGACTTTATCTCCATTCCAAGAACACGTTTCAACACTTGATCGTTGGATGATGGATGGCGCAGGGGTGCCCGACATGGCAACTGGCGCAATAGAAGTCAGCGTCGCTCAGTCAGGAATTTCACTCGCTTTGAAGATGGGGCCAATTATCGCCGAAAACAGTGACAGGGAACTGGCTTTGGGCGGCAAATGGGATCAAATCGGTTACGATCTTTTGAATGGCTGGATACCCGCGTTTGAAAATCTGAATTGCGGCGGCACAAAATGGACCACGATTTTTGATGATCCCATGCCTATCAATAGAGAATCATATGTCAATGAGCTGATTCAGCTATCAGTGATGAATCTTATTACGCTGCAAGAGGTTCGGGACAAATTAGAGGCCATCGGCTATGAGAATACAGAGGGAATTGTCGAAGAGCTTTATGAGCAAATGTCCCGCCGCGCTACCGCACAGAGCGGAATGGAAGGAATGAGCAGCGGAGAATACGACGAATCACAAGTCACTTCACAGTACGAAGAAGCGTAAACCCTAACTGACACAAGGGATTTCAAATGACACAACCAAAATTCACAGGTGCTCGCGTTGATTTTATTGTCCCGCCGCGAGAGTGGTACGACCCACACAAATTTGCCCGTCCAACCTCTCGTTTCTATTTAGAACCCAAAAAAGGATAAAAAAGCCGGTGAAATGCTATGGGAGACAAGGAAAGACCCGAGCTATTCACACTTGAATTTTGGCAAGCTACCATTACTCAGGCGGTTCATGGAACCGCTGCTGCTGGTTTGGGACCACTAATTGCACACCAGGCCAACCTAATTGGGAATGTTCCCTGGTATGGTGTACTTTCATCAATGGCTGTCGGCGCATTGATTTCCTTCTTGGGATCGCTTACGACACTTAGGATTCCAGGCCGAGTTCCCGGTTCATTCCTATCAGAGACAGATCACGAAAAAAGAATTGAACAATTGGTCATGCGTGAGGAACGGTTAGCAAAAGAGCGAATTCGCTTGCGGGACAAGGAGATTCAGTTGGACAGACACCGCGCTCCTGAACCGTCAGAATTTCAACCTTACCCAGGTGAATACAGCGCCAGTGGTGAAATGCAAACCCAAGGCGAAACCGCTTCCTACACAGACCATTACAACCCTGAGACAGACGATTTCTTTGCTAATTTGCCAGCACCCACCCGCCGCGAGCGACCTGTTGTTATGCCACAAAAGCACGAAAATCCTTACGCCACAAGCGATTACAACGAAGAAAAGGAGTTGCCCTATCACCCACCCCTACCTACTTATCAGCCATACGACGCACATTCTCCCGAAGATAAAGACACAGCGGAGGATGACATGGAAGATTGGCCGCAGGGCGGGCGGCGTGGAAAAGACTGAAAGTTGTTGATACACAAGGAGTTTCAACATGGCTTGGTCAGACGCAGCTAGAGCTGCCAGTGCAGCCGCGCGGCGAGCAAAAGCAACCGGAAGAAAAAAACCAGCAACACGACGCAAGAAAACTAGTACCCGCAGAACGGGAATGCCGACCCGCGCACAATTAACTAAAAAATATGGAGCGAGAAAAGCGGGTCAACTTATTAAGTACCGCAACAAAGTTCACCGCAGTTTTAAGACAAAGGCACATAAAAAGAATATAGCAGCAGACCAAGCCAAAAAAACTCGCGCGCGCAATAAACGTCTAAAAGAGGCGAGGAGTGCCGCAGCAAGTAAAGGTTGGGCCACTCGCCGAAAAAATGCCGCTAAAGGACGTACCTCTCCCAAAGCTCGCACGCATTACCGTACAGGAATGACAGGTAGAAAAAGTTATTATCCCAAAACCATTTCAGCAGCGCCAAAGAGAAAGAGTAAAGCCCGAAAGAAGAAGTGACACAAGGAGTTTCAATGCCATACAAATCAGTGCGTGATCCCGCTGTTGGATATTTGCCGGGACAAATTCCACCAAAAGTAGCTCGCCAACAGCGGAAAGAGAAAAGGCTAGCGAAAAAGCAAGCGGCACAGGAGAATTCAAATGGCATGGACAGACGCGGCTAGGCGAGCAAGCGCCGCTGCCAGACGCGCGAAAGCGACTGGCAGAAAAAAGCCTTTTAGAGCCGCCACATCTCGCAGAAGCGGTGGAGTAAAAAAGAGTCAGCGAAGAACCAGAGCACAAGTCGCGAAAAGTGTTCGGACACTTGCCAAACGGAAGGGTGTGCAGGTTTCCACAAGAAGCCACAGCACATCCGATTTACGCCGAATTGAACGCCATTTAAAATCACGCGGCGGTGGAAAGGTAAATTTCGGGAAGCCCACCAAGAGGAAATCTTCGGTGGGCAAACGAGGACCGAGCAAACAGGGCCATCAACGCGCGAAAAGGCGTGCGACACAACGCCGTAGAGCAATTACACGCACAGTGAAATACGGGTGATTAAAAATGGCATGGCCCACAAAGGCTAGACACACAAGTTTAAGCAAACGCAAACAAGGAAAGAATAAAAAGAAACCGAATTTGCGCGGTCGCAAACGCCGTCAGAGTCGCGCACGTCGTAGAAAATAATTCAACCAAAAACCTGATGAAAGGTGTTGACATGCAAGGAGATTCAAATGGCTTGGTCAGATGCCGCGAGAGCTGCTTCCGCTGCTAAAAGGCGAGCTAGTGCTACAGGGCGAAAAAGACGACCCACAAATGTTAATAGAAAAGCAAGGGGTAGAAAGACAGGCGGTAGAAAAGGCCCAGGTCGTACCCCATCTTCAAGAGTTAAAACTCGTTCGGGTACACCAGGAAAATACCGTCGAAGTCGAAGGCGTACAACACAATCCAAGGGTGGTTTGGCCGCTGCGAGGTTAGCAAAGTCTAAGAGAAAAGGCGGCGGGAGGCACTTTAAAGCCAAAGTTAAACGACTAACCACACCTAGTAAGAACCGGAGTTCGCGCAGCACTCGCAGGCGATACAGTGTAAATAGAAAACTTAGGTGAAAACCTAACTAGCACAAAGGATTTCAATGGCTTGGTCAGATCAGGCGAGAGCGGCTAGTGCTGCCGCTCGTCGAGCTAAAGGCACAGGCGGTAAAAAGAAACGAAAAAAGCCGCCTGTACCCTACCTACAAGCCAAACGATTACGCGAGGGCATAGAAGTCACTCACAAAGTGACACCAACTGGGAAACGAGTCCCAATTGTCAAGGGAGCCAAGCCAATTGAGCCAGTACCACAGAAGAAAGTAAAGAGCGGCACAAAGGCCACAATGGTCGCCAACAAACCGGAAAAGGAAATTAAGACTGTCAAAGAACCGGGAGGGCGGAAAGTCAAAAGTACACTCAGACCGAAACGCCGCGCGAAATCCTTTGGATAACAACATATTACAGAAAGAGAAGAGAATGACTACAGCACTAGTATGGTTCCTTTGGATCGCATTGATTACACTCATTGTGCTGGTTGTCATCGACATCATCGCAACAGCGGTGGCAGTCAAGGTAATTCGGCACGTTGAAACGATAGAGGACGAATACCGCTCACCAACCCGAATTACATACAGGCATCCAGACGAAAACCACATTGTTAACGAAAAGTGATTGAGAGACAAGGAATTTCACATGGCATGGACAGACGCGGCTCGCGCAGCTTCAGCAGCTAGTCGTCGTGCAAAAGCAAAGGGAACCTCGAATAAGGTTGGCGCAGTTTACAAGTCAACAAAGGACTGGAAGGCTGGAATTAACGCTGCCAATGCAATAAGAAAAAGCCGGGGTATTAAAGGCGACAGAAAACATACGCCTAGTGCTCGTGACCCAAAAAATCCGGTCACTGGGAAAACAATGGCTTCCTTCAAACCAGAACGAAAGCCGTTCCCGCTCAGGGGTTCTGCCGGTTCACACAGCAGGGGCAAAATCACAGAACCACTCGGCACAAATCCAGTGCCGTACCTGGCAAATACGGAAAGAAGAAATGAATTTCACAGACATTTGGGAATGTGAAGCCTGTTTAGGCGAGTATTTCCCAGACAGTCCTCGTCAAAAGACTTGTCTCACATGCACTCCCGATAAAGGATGGCGACACAGGTGGGGAAGATATAAGGTCACAAAACCTATGTACGACAAGATGTTTCAAGCACAGGAAGGTAAATGTCCGTTATGTCTTGAGAAATTACAAGGCGATATAAACACTACAATAGATCACGACCACGAAACAGGAGAGTTTCGTGGGATTCTCTGTCGTGGTTGCAATATGGTTCTTTCGAGATTTGAAGACCCAGAATTCCTAGCTCGAATTTTCAAGTATTTAAAGCATGGTGCTTGAAATGCCAAAAGGATGCACTAAGTTTAAAAGTAAGCGTCAATGGAGATGGGCGTTCGCCAATAAACAACCATTTGCCCGTCGCTGGGCACACAATACGCGCGTGACCAAAAAGCGACGCGGCACAGCCTACCGCGCTTTGCCCACAAAAAAGCGCAAGAGCGGTGGCCGTCGAAAAAGGAAGTGACGCTTCACAATTCAAGGAGTTAGGAATGTTTGATAAGTTTATTCACAGTCTGGCCGAAAAGGTGACAGTACAGGTTGTCGGAATGCTGGAACGCCGCTTGCCGGAAATCATTGCCACCGTCACACAGGTGGCGGTGCGAGAAGTGTTGTCCCGCTTGAATATTCCGCAACTACCGGACACACAATTGCGCGGTGTGGTTGGAGATGTATTGTCTCGCTTAGGAATTCGACGGTGAACGGACAAAGAGTTAGGTCATGCAGCGCGAACACATCTTAAAGTGGTTGCAGCACAGAGCATTACAAGCCGCACCCTATGAGGCGTGCGGTTTCATTTTGAATGACGGCCAGATTATAGAGGTTGCTAATGTGGCTCAAAATCCTATGGCTTATTTTGAGATGGATGGTCAAGATGTCGCGAAAAGGGTTACGCTAGAACAAATCTCGAGAATTTCTGCCGTATGGCACACACACCCGAATGGGTCCACTGTTCCTAGTCACACAGACATAGAAGCCATGAAATGCGGTGCAGTACAATCACATTGGCTGTATTTCATAGCTACCCCTTCCGCTGTCACACAGTGGGAGCCGAAAGACTATGCGCCACAAGACAATTCATTCTGGAATGCTTTCACAGTAACCGATGCTAACTGGACACACAAGAGTTAAATCATGTCAGCCCCCGCTGCGCAACCTTTTTGGTCCAACACACCAGGACGAAGAGAGCGCGCTAATTGGTTGGGCCGACTTCTAGAGGTAGATAAGGATTTAGAAGCAGAATTACGAACTGCATTAAAGGATGCCTCTAAATCAATAGACGACCGATTTGCCATAGCCGCCGCACGCAGCGGGCGATATCCGAAATTGCAACAAGCTCAGCTTGCATTAGCACACAACGAAATTCGCGGCGAAATCATAGATTTGTTTGATAACGTTGAGGACATCATAGAATTTCGGAAACAAGACGCAGCGGTGGCCGCTGTGAGTGCCAGCCTACATGATCAAAGTCATTTCCTCACAAGGATTTTCGAGTTCGAATCAGACAAAAACTTCTATATAGAATCGTTACGGGCCTCAGCCCGGCGGAATATCGAGACAGTCGAGACTAGAGTTTTAGAGTCGAAAATCCCTCTGTCAGAACAAGTTTGGGATACAGCCGCTCTAGCCGCTGGTTGGGTCGATAGAGTCATACATGAAGGAATGGCTACAGGAAAATCTGCGATAGAGATAGCGAAAGATGTTCGGCCACTTATTAATCCAGACACTCCCGGTGGTGTCTCCTATGCTGCTTTTCGTTTGGCGCGCACGGAAATTAATAATGCCTTTCATGCACAAAGCATTTGGGACGCACAGAACGATCCGTGGATAGAGTTTATGAAGTGGAATCTTAGTGCGGTACATAGGATTCCAGACGAATGCACACTAATGGCGGGAAATTTATATAGAAAAGACGAGGTTCCCGTTCTGCCACACCCACAATGCAGATGCTATGTAGTGCCTGAATTGCCAAGTGAGGACGTGTTTTTCAACAACTTACGCATGGGAACGTATGACGATTACATAGACGAAATGATGTATGGTGGGGGGCGAGCACACGCAGCGGAAACTGCACCAAAACCTAGAAAAAAGCGTCGAAAGACCCGTTCTGACAAGGGAAAAAAGCGCGGAGCTTACGGGCCACGCAAAACCCCCACCACCACAGCGAAAAAAGCACCAGTGAGAAAAAAACGCCGAAAGACACGCTCCGACAAGGGAGTTAAGCGAGGTCCACGAAAAACAGTTGGTGTTCCACCACAAAAAACGACATCCGGACGAAGAACGTCATTGGCTCCGAAACCCAAAGCGCCAGTTGACTTTTCACACAGAAAATCAACTGTTGCTTCTATGGCCACCACACCAGAAGAGGCTATTGCAGCGTTACGCGCAAAATGGGATGGTATGGGGTTGCCTTTACCCATTGCGAAAGGTTGGACAACACAGAACTTTCCGCGCTTACAGGATGCCATTGATGCTGTCCAGGGAATTGACGAAGTATTAACGAAATTTCCTGCTTTAAGAGAGCGACTTGTATGTCTAAATGCGGAAAGCCTTTTGGGATTTGGTGATCCACTTGGTATGACATCATGGTTGTCACCAACAGAACGACCCGAACATTATAAATTGTCCAGAAATCCAGGACACTCTTTCGGCCCTGGCGGTATGGATTCAATGTTCCGATTGAATACAAGTCACACGCGAAAGCCTAAGTATATCAAGGGCCGTCGTGACGAAATGGAACGTCAAGTAATTGTTGGACGTATAGATGATTCTAAACCAGCGACATCAGACAATCAAATCCGAAAAGGCTATAAAGCAATAGGGAGTAATCACAGAGGGTGGCATTACACAAGTGTTCACGAATTGGGACACGTTATGGATGGAATGATGGGAGATGTTAGCTCTAATATGGCGCAACATTGGGCAATGGACTTGTATCAGCAAGAAAAGGCAGCGGGAAATACTAAATTGTCTTGGAACAAATGGGCGTACCAAAATGCCCCCTCCACTTACTCGTTCCCACTAAATTCAGATGGATCACCCAAAACTCTCTATAATTGGCGAGGAAATGACGTTTACTTCAATGGTCAAGAATTTGTAGCTGAGGCTTTTGCAGATGTGTGGACGAATGGCGATAAGGCACAACGACTTTCAAAGATGATTTACGAGAAGATGATAGATCAATACACAAGTCGATTCGGTACTGAGGCATTGGGATACTAATGGATATTTTACGTAAATACACAAATTTTGAGCAGGCAGTACGAGATGATTTTGAATGGCGATTGAAATTCGCTGTGGAAAAGGGAGAAATTTCAAGCGAAACTCTGCTAGATCAGGACACACAAAACGCTCTAAGAGAAATCGCTAAAATCTATCCAGAATATGATATAGAATTGGTCCGAAAGGCACGGCGGGAGTTAGAGCTTCAGCTTGACGGCACACATGCGCGTCAACGGTCAGAGGAAATAGCCAACTACCTGCGGGAACACCCGGCCTGAAAAGCCTTGCGCCACAGGGCATCTCAATATAAGATGTCATATAAGGGTCGAGCCATACAAATTGAAAAGTGGAGTTTCAGGAATGAAAGTGGAAACTTTATATAACTTTGGCCGACCAAATCCTTTGTTACACAAAGGGTTTCGCTGGCCTTTTGGCGCTCAAGATAATGAAGATGAAGAAAAGGACGCCAAACCTGAAGGGGCACAAAACGATCCGCCGATAGGTGCTGCACGAACAAAAACAGCACCAACAAAGCCAGAAGAGGATGAAGACGAAGAGGAAGAAGAAGAGGACGGCGAGCTGAAAAAGCTTACGCCAACACAACTTCGCAAACTTATAGCTGAGAATGCTGAAACGCGGAAATCCATTGAGGCAGAACGAGATTCACTCAAACAAGCCGCTGAAGAGGCAGAGCGCGCAAAACGTACTCGCGAGGAAAATTTAGAACGCGACCTGAAAAAGCATCAAGAAGTCATAGACATTCTTCGCGCCACAAATGCGCGGCTTGCCATTATCAGTGGAATTCTTGCCGAAACAAAATGGCAGTGGCATAACCCGGAAGTTGTTGCCCAACAACTAGATTCAAAGATCGTCAAGGTAAATGACGAGGGCAAAGTTGAGGGCCTAACGAAAGAGCTTGCGCGAGTTGCCAAAGAACACAGTTATCTTTTAATGAATTCAGGCGGCGGCAGTGCCACTGGATTTCAGCCCGGTCAGGGCGGTTCCAGTTCCAAATCAAACAAAGCGGAACTGGCAAAAGATTATCCCGCATTATTGACGAGAATGTAAGTGCGGCAACCTGATTGGGAAGGAATTCAGATGTCACGATATGACAAATACGAGCCAAAGAATGGAGGTTATCGCGCTCCACTCGCTGCTGATTGGCCGCCTGAAGATGTAGAAAAGCTAGTCGGCGTTGGACATGACGATCAGGGTCGTGTCGTGAAAGGCAGCGGGAATACAGGGATTAAGGGCGTTCTTGTATTAACAATGGCTCGTAAGGCTGGCGAAGTCATAGATGTTATGACCGACGGCGAAATTGTTGAATTCGAAGGCGACGGTGGTGTGCCTGGAAAGGATTTAGCAAAACCAGGCACGAATTACTTTGTGTCAGAAGATGGTTCGGTAGGTGAATCTGGCGACCATTATTTAGGACATACAGTTCAATCGCACCGCTTGGTTGTCCGATTTAAGCGTGCCGAAGGCGGCGGTGAAGGAGATGAGCCGTAAAATGACGACTATACTCGATCCTACACCAAACCCCTTGTCCCGCTTGCCTTTTGGTGCATCATCACCAGTAGCAGCAGCACAAGGAACAGTTTACCCTGTTCCTGATTTCCCATATCAGGGTTACCACACTGAGGGTGATATTCTTTATGTCACCGCTGATGGTGTTGATATAAACGCACTTTGGGACGAAACACTCGCGGTTTTGGCAACCTGGAACGCTGGCCGAAATCGGCTCGTAAACCTTTTAACTTTCCCAGTTACAAGGGAAATTGAATCAGTTGCACAAGTCGGCGAAGCGACTTTCGAACTCGCGTCGGAATTCGGTGAGCCGGAAGGCGAGCGGTTGAAGATTGGGTACTTCAACCTCGGCTACGATTTCAAAGATTATGACCGCGCCACACGATTTACTTGGAAAGCGTTGCGGGACATGGACGCTCGCCAGGTAAAGGCGGTAAATAACGCACTTTTGCAAGCGGACGAAAGGTTGATATACAAGCAGGTAATGTGTGCGATTTTCGATAATCGCGAGCGTCAAACGTCCATTCGCGGAAACCCTTACAAGGTTTATCCGCTCTATAACGGTGACGACGTAACTCCCCCACCGTATTTGGGCACCACTTTTCCTGCGCCACATAATCATTACATGGCATCCGGTAATGATTTGATTGACTCGGGTGATCTGGAAGATGCATACGAAAACATTGCCGAACATGGATATTCAATCGACAATGGCACACAAATTGTTGCCCTTTTGCATCGCAACCAGCTAAAGGAAATTCGCAAGTTCCGCATGGATAAAGAAAATAACAATGGTGTGACAGCCAATTATGACTTTATCCCATCACGCAATCAACCGGCCCAATTGCTTGAAACCCCAATGGGTTTGATCGGTTCTCTTCCACCGGACACTTGGAACGGAATGCGTGTTTATGGTTCCTATGCAGATATTCTGCTTATTGAGGAGCCATTCTTGCCAGACAAATACATGCTAATGTTTGGCACAGGCGGCGGCGGGAATCTGTCAAATCTCGTCGGGTTGCGCGAGCACGCGAATTCTGCATATCGTGGACTGAAAATTATTCCAGGCCGCGATCAGCGGTATCCCTTGATAGAGTCTTATTACACAAGGGGTTTCGGCACCGGAGTTCGTCAGCGTGCAGGTGCAGTTGTTATGCAATTCACAGAAGAGGACGAGTACGAAATTCCCGACGTATTTGATCGGGAAAACGGAAAGTTCACGACATAACTGAAAAGGG
>Ga0123355_10009206_pt1 | contig 14989 bp, 19 predicted proteins | sample TergutEmb28metaG_3_FD_89872 | JGI IMG/M metagenome (GOLD analysis project Ga0123355, IMG submission 89872) | Embiratermes neotenicus P1 segment gut microbial communities from Petit-Saut dam, French Guiana - Emb289 P1 | ecosystem: Host-associated > Arthropoda: Insects > Digestive system > Gut ...
CATATTCGCACAGATGGCGATTGGTGCTGTGTTTTTCGCCCCGAAACGCCGGTGCTGTGCAAAACACTTTTGTGAGTGCCCCCACCATGATTTGTTTGTGCTGCTGCGGGCTTTGGGTCAAATATGCTTTTTCACCAAAATGGTTGACTTCAAACAGCTCTGCCCCGCCTTCTGCCCCGGCCTGCACAAGTTTCGGCGGCACAAACTCCACAAATCCTTCGCGGCGCAACGCTTCACGGAACGCGTGCATCACGCCATCACAAATGCGCATGGCCGCACGCACTTTCGGGTTGCGCAAGGTCACCACGCGGTTGTTCAACAACGTGTCAAGCTGCAACTTTTCAATTTTTCTGTCATTGCTGATCTCCACCGGCAGTTGCTCTGCCGCGCTTGAAAGCTTTGTCATGCTCGCAATGCGGATATCAAAGCCCAAACGGCTGCGTTCGTCAAACACCAGGTGGCCATCGATGGTCACACAGTCCTCCACCGCAAAATCTTTGATATCAATCTGCGAGTTCTCGCTTTCCCAAATGCACTGAAACACCAACCGGGGTGAGCGCACGTTGACAAACGCAAAACCACTCATGTCCTTGATGCGATGCAAGCTGCCCTGCACCGTTACAGCATCACCATCGCGCAGCTTGCCGGCATTTACCGCGTCAATCACGGCCTGAATGTCACGGCTGTCTTGTGCTTTGTCAAATGAAATGTATTGCATGGTTTTCTCCTTTATATAACTGTAGGGGCGGCGATTGCTCCGCCCGCGCTATTACGAAATAGATCTTGCAGATACTTTCGGTCCAATCCCCAGGGCTCCTTCCTCGAGGAAGGAGCTGGCCCGCAGGCCTGAGGAAGGCGTGCGGAGCACTACACAACGGAAGTTATTCCAGCGCATCTTTCAGCACTTTATTAATCATCTCCGGGCTTGCTTTGCCCTTGAGCTGTTTCATACATTGGCCAACCAAAAACCCAAATACTTTCACTTCGCCAGCTTTATATTGCTCCACCGTGGCAGGGTTTGCGTCCAACACTGCCTGCACTGTGCTGACAATCAGGCTTTCATCGTTCACCTGTGCCAGGTCGTTGTCTTTCACATATTGCTCCGGGTCAGTGCCATGGTCAAACAGTGCCTCAAACACCTGCTTACCCACACCTCGGTTGATTGTCCCGGCTTCAATCAGCTTCACAAACTTCGCAAATTGCTCTGGGGCAAGGGTCAAGTCTTCTGGCTGCAAGCCACGGTCATCCATCAAATACATCATGTTGCCCAACATCCAGCCGGCAACTTCACGCGCATTGCTGCACAAAACCAGCGTCTGCTCAAACAGCCTCGCCAAGTGCTTGCTTGCCGCAAGCGTTGCGGCATCTTTGGGTTTCAGCGCAAATTCTGCCACATAGCGTTCTGCTTTTTGCGCAGCAAACTCGGGCTGTTCTGCCTTCAGGCGCGCAATCAAATCTTCCTCAATGCAAATCGGCGGGATGTCCGGCGCAGGCATATAGCGATAGTCATTCGCATTTTCTTTGCCACGCATGGCAAAGCTCTTGCCGCGGTTGTCGTCCCAACGGCGGGTTTCCTGCACCAGCGTGCCGCCGGATTCAATCACCTCAATGTGCCGCTTTGATTCAAAGGCAATCGCTCGCTCAATGGCTTTGAAGGAGTTTAGGTTCTTCATCTCAGTCCGCACACCAAGTTTGTCGCTGCCCATCGGCCGCACAGAAACATTGATGTCTGCACGCAGCGAGCCCTCTTGCATCTTACAGTCGCTCACTTCCAGATATTCCAGCACAGACTTCAGGTGTTCCAGATATGCCACTGCTTCTTCGGCGCTTCGCATGTCAGGCGCAGAAACAATTTCGATCAATGGCACAGAACCACGGTTGCTGTCCGGCCAGGTGGCATCGCCAAAGGGCGAATGCACCAGCTTGCCCGCATCTTCCTCCATGTGGATTTGACTGATGCGCACGGTGGTTTGTTTGCCGCCGCGCGTGGTGAACTCCACCTTGCCATCGGTGGCAAACGGCGCATAAAACTGCGTGGTTTGGAAAGAGCTTGGAAGATCAGGATAAAAATAGTGTTTGCGGTCAAAGCTGTTTTCGCGGTTGATGTCGCAGTTCAGTGCAAGCCCGGCTTTCACAGCATATTCCAGCACCCGCGCGTTGAACAACGGCAGTGTGCCCGGCAATGCCAAACAGCCTGGGCAGACATTTGTGTTGGGGTCGTTGCCAAATTGTGTGGGGCAACCGCAAAAGATTTTGCTTTTGGTCGCAAGTTCACAGTGAACCTCAAGGCCCAATACGATTTCCCAGCTCATGCGCGCACCTCCTGTTCATATGCATGCCCCAGGTTGAGCACAGTCGCATCCCCCAGGTGCCCGCCAATCAACTGCATGCCAACGGGCAAGCCCTGTGCATCTTTGCCACAAGGGATTGAAATTGCGGGCAAACCAGCCAAATTCGCCGGGCAGGTGAAGACATCGGCGTTGACGTCTTTGTTTTCGCCAAACTTGGGTGCGGTGAATGGTGTTGTGGGTGTCAGCAATGCATCATAAGTTTCCAGTGCTTGGTCAAGCTCTTGTTTGATCAACGCGCGCACCTGTGCGGCTTTCTTATAATAGATATCATAACCATCGCTCGAAAGCACAGTTGTACCCAGCAAAATTCGTTTTTTCACTTCATCGCCAAACCCTTCCCCGCGGTTCATGCAATACATTTCGTTGAGGTTGTCGCCGTGTGCGGCACGGTGGCCAAGTTTCACACCGTCAAAGCGCGCAAGGCTTGATGTTGCCTCTGCCGCGCAGATGATTTGATACACAGGCATGGCATATTCAAACAGCGGCAACGAGATTTCTTCCACAACCGCACCAAGTGATTTAAGTACCTCAACCGCGGCCAAAACAAGCACTTTTGTTTCACGTGAAACATGGTCGCCAAAGCATTCTTTGGGCAAAGCAATTTTTTTGCCCGCGATGTTCCCGTCCAAGCTATAATCCAGTTTGCCCGGCAGCGTCATGGCATCTTTTGCGTCATGCCCGGCGATGATGTTCATCATTGCAACACAGTCTTCCACCGTGTTTGTGATGGGGCCGATTTGGTCCATTGACGGCGCACAGGCCACCAGGCCAAAACGCGATACGGTGCCATAACTTGGCTTGAAGCCAACCACGCCGCAGTGTGCCGCCGGTGTGCGGATGCTGCCGCCGGTGTCGCTGCCCAGGGCATAGTGAACTTCGCCGGCAGCCACAGCCGCTGCGCTGCCGCTGGAGGACCCGCCCGCCACATGCGCTTCATTGTGCGGGTTTTTGACCGCACCAACATGCGAAGCCTCACCGGTGCAACCCATGGCAAACTCGTCCATGTTTGTTTTGCCAACGACAACCGCGCCTGCGCTTTTCAGGCGTTCAATCACCGTTGCATCAAAGGGCGACATGTATTTGCCCATCATCTTTGACGCACAGGTGGTGGGCAAATCTTTTGTGCAAATATTATCCTTCACGGCCACAAGCATGTCGGCCTGTGGTGTTTCGGGCAAATGGCTGATAAAATACATCGCAGCCTCCTATTCTACTGTTTTCGGCACAACAAAAGCTTCGGCCGTTTTTTTTGGTGCGTTTTGCAAAAGTTGTTCGCGCACAAAATCTTGCCGCACTTCGTCTGCGCGCATCACGTTTCGCAGTTTCAGCACATGGCTCAGCGGCTCCACGCCTGTTGTGTCAACTTCGTTGAGCACCGCAAAGCTTGCCAGTTGTGCGTTCAGTTCGTCCATCAGTTGCGCAGCACTTGCGTCATCCAGCGCAATGCGTGCCTGAAAAGCTTGTGCTGCCAAGGATTCGTGTGTGAGTGTCATAAAAAATACCTCCGTCAAAAATTATACCACGAGAAGACAAAGCATGTCAACAAAAAAGTCTTGCGTTTTTTTTGATGATGTGATATAATGCTAAGTTGTATGGAGAGTTGTCCGAGTTGGTCGAAGGAGCACGATTGGAAATCGTGTGTACGCCTTAAACGTACCGAGGGTTCGAATCCCTTGCTCTCCGCCACCTGCGGTGGGGCTAGTCCGCACAAAACTGTGCGCGTATAGTTCCGCCACCACCCGCGGTGAGGCACTTTGGAAGTGCTTCACTGCATTTTTTGAGGAGAAATCGTCGTGCTAAACTACATGGTTTTAAGCCTGAACACCACCATGCCTTTCATCTTGCTTGCGGGGCTTGGCATTGTGTTGCGACGGCTGGGGATGATTGGCGACAAGTTTGCCGCACAAGGCAACAAGGTCATCTTCTACACCGGCATCCCCGTGGTGATTTTCAACTCCATTCGCCGCGCCAATCTATCCAACGTGCTGGACACCCGGTTCCTTGTGTTCAACATCGCGTTGATGATTGTGATTTTTTTGGCGGTGTGGTTGGTTGCCGCCAAATGCATGCGCGACAAAGATTCGGTTTCTTCGTTCGTCAACAGTGCTTATCGCAGCAGCCTTTCGGTGGTTGCGCCGCCGCTGTTTGCACTGATGTTCACCGATTTTTATGACCCGGATGTATTGCCAAAAAGCATGCTGGCGGTGTCAGTGCTGCTCATCACATCCTATGCCACGGCTTCGGTGCTGTTTGCGGTGCAAGATGCCAAGGGCAGCGACAAAAACATTGGCAAGGTCACGCTGAAGGTGCTGCTTTCGGTGGCAAAAAATCCCATTGTCATCGGTGTGGTTTTGGGGCTGATTTTCAATGCGCTGGGCTGGGGGCAAACACAAGTGAACGGCGAATATCAAGATGTGCTGCCCACCTTCTTGGCAAACACGCTCAATGCGCTTGCAGGAATCGTGATGCCGCTTGCGATGATTTGTGTGGGCGCAAACCTCAAGTTCAAAGGCTTTGACACCAAGTTTAAGTACGTGACCATCGCCTCTGTGTTCAAACTGATGCTGATGCCTGTGGTTGCGGTGGCAATTGCTTTGCTCTTTGGGTTCCGCGGCACAGACTTGACCATTATCATGATTCTCAACGCCCTGCCCATGGCCGTTGGCGCATATGTCATGCAAGCCGAGCTCGGCGGCGATACTTACATTGGCGGCTCCGTGCTGATGATTACCATGACATGTTCGGCACTCACACTCACGCTGTTTATTTTCTTGTTCCGCGTGTTTGGATTCCTGGTATAAATTATTTTCAATGAATAGAGGTTCTTGCTATGAAAATACCGAAAGGGAAATGGATCAGCGGCTTTTGGCCGATGATATTCATGAGCTTCTCCACTGGGTCGGTGTATTGCTGGACGTTGTTTCGTGAAGACATTGCAGCGCGGTGGCCGGGCTACTACTATGTAGTCGATGGTTATGGTAATTTTATTTATGAAGCCGGTGAGCGTGTGATGGCATTTGGCTCAGCGGGCAGTGTTTTCACACCATTCGTTCTCACGTTATGTTTTATGCTGGCACTATTCTTTTTGGGCATGACGGCGGCCTTTGGCGGCAAGCTGGTGGAACGCAGCGTGAAGCGTGCGTCACTGTATACGTTCATCTTCTTCACCGCAGGTTGGCTGATTACCAGCATCGGTGTGCACATTGGCAGTGTGCCTTTGGCACTTATCGGCTTTGGGCCCATTCAGGGCATCGGGCTGGGGCTGGGTTATTTGACCCCCGTGAAAACACTGATGATGTGGTTGATGACAAAAAAGGCTTTGCCGCCGGTGTTGCGATTGCTGCGTTTGGCTTGGCAGGGCTTGTGGGCAACCCGATTATCGGTGTACTGCTGCAAAACTTTGAGGTGCATCAAGCGTTCTACATCCTCACCGGCCTTTATGCCGTGCTGTGCCTTGTTGCTTATATCATCATCGACCGCCCTGCGCTCAAGCCCTATGAGGCTGCCGCGCGCACACTTTCGCTCAAAGAAGTCATCTTCAAACCCAAATTCGTGTTTTTGTGGGTGGTGCTGTTCATCAACATTGCCGCAGGGCTTGCGCTCATGAGCCACGAGCAGCAGATTTACATCATGTTGGGGCTTGACGAAAACATCAACCGCGCGCTCATTGTGCTGTTTTGCACACTGACGGCCGGCGGCGGCAACTTGGTGGGCCGCTTGATCATGGCATCATCGCAAGACAAAACCAACACAAAGCATTTGCCCTATTATGTGATGTCGATCGCATCCATTGTGGTGTGTGTGATTGCGGCGGTAATTGGCGGCCTGCATTTCATGTCATCGTTTGCAATCATCTTTGTGGTGCAGTTTTTCTTTGGCGCAGGTTTTGCTTGTTTGCCTGAGATTCTCAATCAACAGTATGGCATGAAGCAACTGGCCACCATTCAGGGCTATATGCTCACCGCGTGGGCCATTGCCGCGTTGGTGGGGCCGCAAATTGCCACGATGATTCTGGACATCACACCGCGCCCATTGGGCGAAGCCAGCGCAACGCTGAACTTCCTATATCTCACGTTGGCGGTGATGTTCGTGGTGCAACTGGGCTTCCTGCTGCTGTTTGCACGCGCCTGCAAAAAAGACCCGCCGCAACACGAAACCGCACAGGTGGCAGAGGCAACTGTTAGCTAGACAAAAAACCAAGCACGGCCGGTAGATTTACCGCCGTGCTTTTGTTATATGAGGATTTCGCAGAAATTTCATCGAAACTATGGACAAGGCCATTGTGATATGTTAAAATGAAAGAAAATCACAAGGAGTTACTTATGAATTACGAAAAGAAATATGCAACCCCATTCCCGGTGATCGAAATTTCACTTGCACAGCATGAGGCGATTTGCATTGAACCGGGAACCATGGTTTATTCGGATCCTTATTTATCATTCCAAACCATGCACAATTCAACCAGGCAAAAAAGAACCGGCGGCAAAAAAATCGGCTTTTTCAGCCAAGGGAATAAATTGATCACCATTCTCAATGCCCATCATCCGGCAAGGGTTGCAATCGCACCATGTGTGCCCGGTGATATCATTGAACTGGCTTGCGATGAAAGCCAAAACCAACAATGGCAAATCATCAGCGGGGCATTTTTGGCCTGCGACATGAATGTTAATTTTGAATTGATACAAAGCTCTTGGTCAGGATTGATGTCCGGGGGGCTTATGATGCCTATCCTTGAGACCTCAGGCACCGGCTCTTGCATCGTGGATTCATGCGGCGTTCTTCAAAAATTCAACTTGAATGGTTCCAAAACCATTGATATCGACACCAACCACCTGGTCGCTTGGTCCAAAGGCCTGCAATATGAAACATTCGCAGAAAGAAGCAACCTGTGGACGGAGTTCCGGGCCAGGTTCTCCGGCGTTGGTTCTGTTATTATTCAATCAAACTGTCGGATCTCACCGGCAACAAAATAAGGGAGAGAACGATTATGAGCAACTTCATTTCATTTTCTTGCCCTTCTTGCGGCGCACCCATCCGCATCAACATCAACCAAAAAACAGGAACATGTGAGTATTGCGACAGAGAAATCACTTGCCAAAACGCGCTCAATTCACCACAATATAAAGATTATCAACAATATCAAAATGAAGCGCAACAGCAAGGCGATGATTGGTGAGTGAACGTCTGCAACAAAACTTGTTGGCTGTTTTCACTTTTTTTCAAAGAAACCCTTGAAATTTTCGCCCATATCGTGTATAATAAAAATGGCAAGAAATTTGCAAGGGAGGAAATGCTTTGAACGCAAGCGATACCATTCAATTCAGCATCCGTGATGAACAGCAAGATGAAATGCGTAATATTCTGCGCTTGGTGCATCGGTCGCTGGAAGAAAAGGGCTATAACCCCATCAGTCAAATGGTCGGCTATATCCTCTCAGAGGACCCGACGTATATCACCACGCACAACAATGCCCGCAGCTTGATTCGGCGCATTGACCGCGATGAGCTGCTGCAAGCGTTGGTGAAAGAATACCTAAAGAAAGACGAGGCATGACCGATGGCTGAAGCAACAACCGCAACAAAAACCGACAGCCCTTTTTGGGTGTATAAAGGCCACCCCCTGGTGCGCTGTGGCGACACGCTGTATTATGGCAGTTTGGCTGACCCCTTTGTGGTGATGATGAAAATCGCCACAACCAAACCACTGGGCGACCTTGCGGCGGCTGACAAAGTGAATGTGTGGCTGATGAACACTGACGACAGCGCAAGCCCGATGGAACGCATCGTGCAACGCTGTGAGCGCCGCGGGCTATACAACGCCATTGACATTGCATCCATCTGGCTGGAACGTGCACTGAAAAAAGCAACTTAAGCACTTTGCTTCTAAGCTCCCTTTGAGAAAAAGGGGAGCTTTTTTGTTGTGCATGAATGATGGCACCCACCGGCCCAACCGGCCCGGTTGGCTATGGCTGCGATGGCATTGCGTATCTTGTGTTCAATGAAGACAATGTCGCAGGATTCTGGGACCCCAACGCCATCGGCACCGGCATCGACAATGCGTTTGGCTATACCCTTCCGTTTGAACCCGTTGCTGTGGCGGTTGACCCGGCACTGGAAAGATCCTATTTCATGGACACCGGCGGCAGCATAGCCATTGTTTCAACCCGCGAGGGATTGGTCAATATCGTCCGCCCGTTTGTTTCCTCCAGCAGCGTTGTTTATGCGGCGGTCAACCCTGTCAATCATCAGTTGATTTTGAGCTATCCGGATAGCAATATGATTGCCAAAGTCAATGGATATACCGGTGAGCCAATCACTGAAATTGATTTCCAAAACCCAGGCCCCATCGCGGTTGATCCCTTCACCAACCGTATCCTGATTGCTGAGCGCGTTTCGGACAGCGGATTCTCTTCCATCACAGCCCTTGACGGCACAAGCCTAGGCTCCTATAACACATTTGACCTTGAGAACTCCGTGATAACGATTGCAGACATGGCATACGACCAATGCAGAGACATCTTGTTTATTGCCAGCAGCGACGGCTCGGCCGTTGCCCTGCAAAACACAAGATCAGGCCAAATGGAGTCACCTGCGTTCGTCACCGTTCTGGACCTATCCCATTCCACCGCCGTGGCGGTTGACCCCGTCATGCAGAAAGCTTTCTTCAACGAACCCAACAACAGCATTATTTCTGTTGACACCTGCACACTGAGCCCGTTGGATTCCACACAACGCGACCCGTTTGCAAATGTCGTGAAACTTGCAGTGGATGAAAGAAGCCACCTGCTTTATGCGTTGACTGACGCGCACAGAATTGATATCTTTGGCACAGACTTGCACCCAATGTGGTCAATCAGCAACGCCGCACGCACACAGCTCATCGCCGTCTCGGTGTGTCGCTCCTACTATTGCGGCTATTGCTATCGGATCCCACCGAATTTCGCCTAACCCATGCATCAAAAGAAGCCCTCCCATCGGGGGGCTTCTTTTTTGTTGCGGGGCAGCATGGTTTGTAGGGGATGCGCCCCTGCGCATCCCGTGAATTTTGATGGAAACCAATGGGGGGAGGTCCCTCGTCACAACGAAATTCCACATTGCAAAGCCTTCCTTAAATTTTATCTTGCCTTTGTCCCGGTTTTCCTGTATAATAGGATAAAAGGGGGCTGTATGCCATGAAAAAACTCATCAGCCTGTTGTTTGCGCTTATGCTGCTTGCAACTGTTGTCATTCATCCGCAGGCCATGCCCATTGAGAGCCGCTGGATGGGCCCGGGTCATGACGTCATCAATCAAACCGCACTGCAAAACTTGGGGGTGGATGCCGCAACCATTGCGTTGGTCAACCAGGTGTCGCACCGCATTGACCAAGCACCCTACAACAATCGCGGCAGATATCACGCAGGCCAAAACTATGTGCAAACACTGCGGTTTTTGTATGAAGTGGCACGCGGCTATCTTCATGACGCAGGCTTCAACCACACAACGTTCCGGCCAAGCTATACACAAAACAATGCTGGCAGCATTGCCGATTTCAACCAAATCAGCGCAGACATCACTGCGCTGTTCACGCAGTTCAATGCACCGGCCAACAACCCAACGCGCCGCGCCTGGGTGGTGGTTGGCGTGATTGCACACCTGGTTGGCGATATCCATGCCCACCGCACCATCGTGCCAACACAGGCACTGACCGACGGCTTGATCAACGACCCAGCCAGTGCCAACAACACCGGCTTTCATTCCACGCGTTTTCGTGCAAGCGAGTTCCCGAATGTCTCTTTCTTCAACCGGCTGTTTCGCATCATCTTTGGGGGCGACTTCACGCACACTTGTGGCGGCGTGTTCAGCCCGCTTGTGCGTGATGACATTTCTCTGCTCAACGCCATGCAGCACGCGCCGACCCAAGGCATCAACCGCAGGGGCTGTTGGGCCTGTGTGTCCCGCTCCATCGAGCTTGGGGTGCTGGAGTTCCGTGATATCCAACATGTCATCGCCAATCACAACAGCTCTGCTCGGTTCCCTGATGGCGTCAGTCGCCCCATCTGGCAATTTTATGAAGACCACCACGCCCCCTATGGCTTTTTTGCCCGACGGGTGGAACAAAGCCGCATTGCGCTGCAAAACGTGGTGCGCGGCATGCAAAACAACACATCGTTTTCATCCTATTGGCTCATGCCATCGGGCAGCAATGATTTGATTCTGGATTTCTTCTGGCCCTATGCCCGCACGGTGTATATCAACGCACAGGCGCAATCACCCAACGAGGGCTGGCTGCGTAACGTAAACTACCATCGTTTTTCCACCTTCCGTTGCGGCATTCGCGCCAGCTGCAATTTTCCCAGCACCGATGAACATTATCTGCATGCACCAAGCGGCTGCCAGCGTGAAACATTGCCGCCGCCACTGTGATAATACGGAAGGATTTGATTGAAATACCAACAAACGCAAACAGGGGTAAAGGAGAACCGACGTGGAACACACAGAAAAAAATAAAGTGAACATCACCATCTGCGGGGTCGATTATGGGCTGCTCAGCGCACGCGATGCCGGGTATATTCAGCGGCTTGGGGCTGAGTTGAATGAAAACATGACCAAAATGCTGCACACAAATTCGCGTGTTTCCGCCACACAGGCGGCGGTGCTTTGCGCGCTTGAGGCCATGGCCGAAGCCCGTGACGCCCATGCCACGGCTGAAAACCTGCGCGCCCGCATCCAAGATTATCTGGAAGACGCCGCGCAGATGAAGCGCGAGGCAGAGCTTTCACGCGCGGAAGCGGAGCAGCTGTTGCGTGAGATGGCGAAGCTGAAGCGGCGGGGATAGCCATGAAAAAATTCATCGCACTTATGCTTACGCTTGCACTGGCGTTTGCGTTGTTTGCCTGCACACAAGGGCGTACCGTGCCACCGCTTGACGCCGCACAGCCCATTGTTTTTGCGACAGAGGGCGGCCTGCCCGTGGTTAACCTTGACAGCCCGGATGCCGCACAGGCCAACCGTGATATCCAACTGTGGAGCCACGCTGCCGGCCGAACTGAGTTTTTCTTCGCGCAACATGGTGATGTTTTGTCGCTGATTTTATGCACCGCCGGCAGCGATGCGCTGTCATATTCTTATTTCACTTGGAATTTTAACATACGCACCGGCGAACTGCTCAGCAACACCGATCTGCTTACGCACGCTGGGTGGGATTTTGATGAACTGCAACAAACCCTGTTGGCACATCTGAGCCATTTTTATCAAACACAGCGCGCAGAAGACGGAACTCTCCACACACACGCACAGCGGATTTATACCAAAATGCAAAGTGAGCTTGCACACCCCGGCGTGCCGCGCCTGTTTTGGGCGCAAGATGGCCGCCTGCTGTGGGTTGGCCAGCTCAGCTTCGGCGGTGGCCTGCAAATCAGCGATGACCATGATTCTTTTGGTGCCGGTGATTTTTTTGATATTCTCATTGACCCCTCTCTTCCGCCCGACACCTTTGTGTTTGACCAAAGCATCTTGCAGCACACAGGGTGGGGGCATTTGCTGCCGTAATCACCACACAACAACAAAGCCGCCCAACCTCTGGGCGGCTTCGCTTATTCTGGTTTTTCCCGTTCATCTGATAATCCAAGCAGATAATCCGTTGTGGTGTTGTGGAGCTGTGCCAAGCTGATTAACACCTTTGTGGGGATTTTGCGGTTTTCCAGCTCATAGTTGCAGTAATTGTTTTGCGAACAATGAATGGCTTTTGCAAGCTTCGCTTGGGTGAAACCTGCCGCTTTGCGCAAACCACGAATTCTTAGCTGTGGTGAGCTTTTCCAGTTGTTTGGTTGTTCACGCACGCGTGTCAGGCCAAGCAAATGGTCTGTCGTGGTTTGATAAAACTTAGCCAAACAGATGAGACGGTCAACCGGAATATCCGTTTGGCCCAACTCGTAATCTCCATACGTTCTGGGCGGACAGCCTAGTATACGCGCGACATCTTCTTGAAAAAGATCGGCATCTTCCCGCAGATCGCGGATTCTCTGATAAACTTTCATGCAAAAATTTTATACTATATGAGAATTAAACATTGACACAGGTCGGTTATTGAGATATAATAATTATTATCCCCACAACAGAAAGGAAAATACGTCATGAAAAAAGAGAATGAAACCCAGGCCTTTTGGGCTTGTGAAAGAGAAATGTACGAAGCACTGTGTGATTATTTCATCGGCCTTGCCGAGCCCGACCCCGAGAAAAAAGCAGCACTGTGCAAGCAGTTTCAAGTTTGCTTGGATTTCATTCAACATTGCCCCATTCGCTTTGTGTCTGAGGCTTAGCCAAGACAAAAGCCACCCAACCTCTGGGTGGCTTCATTTATTCTATTCTGATGCTCTCAAAACGCATTCTCCACCCACTGAATCGACATCACTTGACCATCGCCTGCGGTTTCAATGGCAATCACATCAAACCGGGGCCATTTTTCTGCCATATCATCGTGTGTTGCCATGCGTTGCAGATATTCCTCTGCCGCGGCACGCAGTTTTGCCTGTTTGGCGGGGGTTACGGCCTCCAACCCACTTACCCGTGCGTTTTTTGCGCGGGTTTTGACCTCAACAAACAGCAAATATCGCTCATTCACGGCGATGAGATCGATCTCACCAAATCGTGTGCGAAAGTTGCGGTCAATCACGCGATAACCATGTTGCGCCAAGTGTGCTGCGGCGATGTCTTCGCCAAAGTTGCCGTGTTGGGATTTGCTTGTCATCTTCATTTTCCTTTTGGAATTAGCGTTGCGATATTAACAAAAAACCTACTGTATGATGCTCTAAAATGGTACACACGGGGATAATAGACGCGCAGGAACCGCGTCCATTACAAGCACATATAATAACAATCTTCTATCCATTTTTGTGGGTTTTCGTTGATATATTGATAGACACGATGATATTCAGCTTCGTTACGGATGATATGGTCATGATACGAACGTTGCCACATATTAAATCCAAACCGTTTTGTTGTCATTGATTTTAAGCTTTGTACAATTTGCGGTATTACTGCCTTTGTAGGGGACGCGCCCCCGCGCGTCCCGTTGTTGTTACGCATATCATTGTCATCGGCAGAATGTGTTTTTTGTGTATCGCCATCAATGACAATGAGCATGTGAATATGATTGGGCATAATAACATAATTGTCAATTAAGACATTAGGATAAACACAACAAATTTTCTGAATTTGCGCATCAACGAAAACACCATATTCAGACAATTGTACATGCAGAATATCGTGCAGGGGATGCGCTTCCGTATGTTCCATTGTTTCCAAATGGCGTGCAGATAAAGCTTGCGAGACGCACGGGAATTCTGATAGAAACGGGACGCGCAGGGGCGCATCCCCTACTACCTTTCCCAACAGTTCATGTTTGTTTTTTATGCATATCGTAACAAAGTAACGCCCTGTGCTTGAATAGTTATGCCCCTTTAGGCGTTGATTTTTCCTTGTCGTTAATTCTTTCATTGCCCATAATTAATCCGCATCGCAAGTGCCGGCTCATCAGTGATCACGCTATCTGCGCCCCAATCCTTCAACGCGGTGATGCCGTGTTCTTGGTTGACCGTCCATGGGTTGACCATCACGCCCGCTTCGTGGCATTCTTCAATGAAGCCGGGGCTGCACATGCTCACAAACGGGTGGAACGCCGCCAGGCCATATTGCTTCGCAAACGCCGCCGGGTCGTCAAAAATTTCTTCCGCATTGTCGCTGTCCATCGCAAACAGATAGGCAACTTTGGTGTTTGGGTCTTCAGCCAGGCAGGCTTGCAGCATGTCCATCTCAAAGCTCGACACCAGCAGGCGGTCAAACAAGCCCATATCCTTGGCCAGTTTCACCACCGCGGGCGCGGCCGCAACAGATCCGTTGATTTCTTCTTTGATTTCAACGTTGATCACCTTCAAGTTGCCGTACAGCTCAAAAAACTCTGCGAGGCTGGGAATCTTCGTGCCTGCAAATTCTTCGCCATACCAACTGCCGAAGTCCAGCTTGCGCAAGTCATCAAAGTTCATTTCACACACATTGCCTGTGCCGTTGGATGTGCGGTCAATCGTGTCGTCATGCAACACAACCAACACGCCGTCGGCGGTCATGTGCACATCATTTTCAAAGCCGTTGACATGATACTCCAGGGCTTTGGCGAATGCGGGAAGGGTGTTCTCAGGTGCTTCCAGGTTTGCACCGCGGTGCGAGATAACGAGGGACATGGTGGGGGCCTCCTTGATAAAATGTTTTTTGATTTGTTATTCTATTTCAAGTGTTTGCTCTTGCAGTGCTGCAAATTTTGCGGCCATGGTCGGGTTGCCACGCGTGAGGCGTTTGATGGTGAGGTCCTCTGCCTTGTTGTTGGCCAGGCGCAGGTTGTTGTCAGACGACAACAGGGCTGCCTTTGTTTTCTCCAGGCTTTTGATGGTTTTGTCAATTTCATCAATCGCGGTTTGGAATTTGCGGCTGGCGAGGTCATAGTTTTTTGCAAACCCGGTTTTGAATTTCTCCAAGTGCTCTTCAAAATTCGTGATGTCAATGTGTTGGCTGCGCACCAGTGCCAGCTCTGATTTATATTGCAATGAATTCATCGCGGCGTTGCGCAGCAGCGTGATCATCGGAATGAAAAACTGCGGGCGAATGA